>Ga0307988_1000500_pt1 | contig 27179 bp, 25 predicted proteins | sample EllFjometagen183_FD_203166 | JGI IMG/M metagenome (GOLD analysis project Ga0307988, IMG submission 203166) | Marine microbial communities from Ellis Fjord, Antarctic Ocean - #183 | ecosystem: Environmental > Aquatic > Marine > Unclassified | place: Southern Ocean | collected 2014-10-08 | reverse complement strand
CTGTTTGGAAACCCAAAAGCACAAAGAGGATTATTTTTTACACTGGGACTGGCTGCAGGATCAACGTTTAATGCACTTGCCCATTATACATTGACAGAACCCAATACAATTATGATGGGGCTGTTGGGGATTTTCTTTATCGGTGTAGTGGCCGCCTTAATAAGCGGGCTTATCCTAAATACCAAGGATAATAATTCAAATCAAATCATGTATAAATCAGGGCTTTTTCTAACAGGCTTTATTATCTACTACCTGATGAACATCGCAGCAGATTATGCAGCTCCTGATTTGTGGCAATTCTTTGCCCAGGCAGTTTTTTTTATAATTGTCCTTTTAGCATACGCTGGGGCACAAATTGCCAGAGGCGATGAGTGTATGCAATCCAAAAATTGAGACTATTTCATTACTTAGATTTTTGAAATAGTCTCATTTTTTTATTTGTTGATCCTATAAGTCGGTTCAGGACGTGATGGGGTTAGTGTTTGTTCTAAATACTCTGTAACAGATGAACCAGGAAAGGATTCAAGAAGTTTTGGCAGCACACTTTCAGAGACTGCAGACGACAAAACACCCGGTTCATAGGATGCACGAATATTAACAACTATTTTCAAAAAATTTGTTTCCGGCATCTCCATTATATCAGGAGCCTGCAAAAGCCCCCCTGCTATACCGGCCTTTAAGGATCCATTTTCAGTAAGCACTTGAACTTTTGCATGAGCAATAGGAAAGACCCCTTCGGCACGTACTGCATTTAACTTCTCCTGAAGTACAGACAATACTGTTACTGCTGCATCCACAGGATCAAAATCCTGATCTCCACCAGCTTTCAGATTCCAACTTCCATTATACCAGCCATATTCTGCTTCAGCTTCTGCATACACATCATAATCAAGCGGAACTATTTGTTTAGGAAGTACCGGTTCCTCTCTTTTTAGTATTTCAATAAGTTTTTCCAGCCCTTTCCCGGTAGTTGCTGAACATTTTATTATTTCAGCCTGGGGGTTTAACCCCGCAATTCTGGAAATGGCTGCCTGCTGCTCATCAGGAGTAAGAAGATCACACTTTGACAACAACACTACTGCGGATTCAGAAATTTGATGAGATACCAGAACTTCGAGAGGTGAAATCGGATTTTCAAGCTCTAGTTTTGCATATTCACCTGTGAATCCAAATCTAAATCCATCTGCCAAGGCCCAAAAACCCGCAATATGTATAAAATCACTATAAAAAAGTGAAAGCGGCTGAATAACTGTTGCATTCAGATCCGTACAGCTTCCAACAGCCTCTGCTATAACATAATCAGGATTCTGAACCTCTGCAATATTGCGCAGCGTCCCCAGCAAATCAGGAAACTTGCAGCAAAAACAGCCTCCAGTGATTTCTTGGGTATCAAAACCGAGGGATGAAGCATGCCCGGTATCAACTAAATCGTCTCCCTGATCGTTTGTCACCAATGAGACAGAAAAACCCTGACTCTGAAGCCCCTCAGCAAGTTTGAGCATAAGCGTTGTTTTACCAGAACCAAGAAAGCCGCCCAAAAGAAGAATTCCCGTCATACTATACCCCTTTCACGCCATAGTTCCGTGATCTCTTTCGATTTCCCGGGTTTTGCAAAGACTGTTAATCCGAATCTTCCGGTAAAATCTTCGGGGAAATCTGAATCCCATACGGCCTGCCCGTTCGAATCGGACACATATACGGGTTTACCCGAAAAATTCACTACGCCCTTCAAACGAAACGTCAACGGCAAAGCTGAATCGATAAACTGAACAACAACTCCCTTCGCCACCCCATCAGTTTCAATGAAGAGTGTCTCCGGCCTCTCTTCAACTGTATTGCAGGACTCCCAAGTACCAAGCCTATCGTCACTCACCCGGGAAAGTATTGAGCCAAGCTCGAAGACTCCAAATGACCCAGTCTGAATCTCACTATTCCCGTTCACCTTAGAGATATCCTTGTAAAGGTCTTTCAGCTGCTGCTCCTGAACAAGATCTGATTTATTTATAAGGATTATATCAGCGGCACGAACCTGCTTTTTGGGTGCTTCAAGATTATGTACAGCTGCATGATACCTGGAGGCATCTACAAGACATACAATTGAACAAATTGAGAAGCTCGTATCCATACGATGATCACGTAAAATAGAGCCGAAACCGGAGGGATCAGAGAGACCCGATGTCTCAATAAAGAGAACATCGGGCTTCTGTGCCTGAAAATATTTCAGACCAAAAATAAAATTTGCTTTAAGGCAGGAGCAAAAAATTGACCCATTGCCTATCTCATATATTAAATTATCACCCGCATTTTTTCGAAGAACAGCTCCATCTACAGGGACCTCACCGAAATCATTAACCAGTAATCCAGTTCTCAAATCCTTGAAATTACTGAGAAGATTATTTAACAGTGTTGTTTTTCCTGCACCCAGAAAACCGGTAATCAGAACGACTGGTATCCGACCTTCTGTTATCATACTATCTACTCCACCAACTGCGGTCTTATGATCCGACAACCCTATTTAATTGAATCAATAGCAGCTGTCAGCTCTTGACTGTTTGGAATAATAGATATGAACGAAACATTACCATTTATAGCAATAGTAGGAAGGTTACTTACTCCCATCTTACCCAATCTGGCAATATTTTCCGGTTCCAGAATCTTCCGTTCAACAACTTTAACCGTTCTGCCTTTATAGCTCGCAGCTACATCCTCTGCTGCCTCTTTCATATATCCGCAGGCTGCACAAGTAGCAGAATCAATCGTCAACACTTCAATTAAAATATGATCAAGGTTTTCGTAATCAGGAAGTTCAACTTCAATAGTTGAATCCTCTTTCACATATGATTCAAGAAATTTCCTTGTTGCCTCAACATTCTGAACAGCCTGGCCAACACCAATTACGTTTGCAATAGGTACTTCAAACGGCAGGTCACAGCCGGGAGCAAGAATAAAATTCGTAGTTCCCATAGCATCAATTTTTTCAAGAGCTGCTTTCTGGCTGTCTTTCTGATTTCCCAGAAGCATAACTACGGTAAGCTGCAGGTTTCCTGAAATCACGACATTATACTTATCAGTAACTTCTTTTGCTGCTACAAGATCAATATTCTCATCAATTGAGAGGCAATCCGGACCTGTCAGACACATAACTTCAAGGTTTTTAGTTGCATCACCACATACAAAGAAGGATGAGAAAACCCCTCTTGCACGCACATGATCGAAAAATCTTTTATAGGGCTTACTGAGAAATCTGGAAAAGGAATCTGGTGATATTTGTGATACTAGCGGGTCAACAGCACCAAGAACATCCATCCCGGCATCAATATAATAATCGGCCATAGCAATGGCAACATCGGTAGCATAGGAAAGAAGTGCGTCTACATACTCTTCATCATCATACATATCCATGAAGATATTCGTTCCCCGCAAGTGGGAAGCCAAAGTAAATGGTCCACATACTAATCCATAAAGTGCTGTAGTATCACCCACTGCTTTTTTAAACTGCTCCATAACATCGAGAATCATCGGGATCCGACCCTCTGTCTTTGCAGGGATTTTGATAGGTATCTCTGTTGTTGATGATAGTGGATGTGTACTGACTGTAGGTGGTGATTTTTCCGCCCAAAGCAGATTACAACCTAAAATTTCTGCTTCAACCTGAAGATCAAAAATTACCGGTTGTCCATCGGGTGAATACTGTTTGTGTGATTCCAATAGACAATCAAGCAATTTCGTTCCATCACTTAAAACTTCTTCTGCTGTATAGTTCTTGAAGTTCGCAATTTGTGCTCCTGTGTAAGGCACCCAGGGAACCCTATCCAATTTTTCGTTCCTCATTGCACTGAATATTAATTCTTTACCATTCATGATTTCCTCCGCTGCACAGCATATAAATACCGGCTAAATTAAGACTTATTAGTAGTGGCAAGTTCATTTAATGATGAACCGTTCACTTCATATGTGGAAGGCTTACTGTAGCAGTGAACCGTTCACTTCATATGTGGAAGGCTTACTGTAGCAGTGAACTTATTTCAAGTATTGTTATATTTTACGAATTTTCTTCCAATTATGCACAAATACTGGAATCTCCAAATAAAGTGATTCGAAGACAGCTTGGGTCAATCCAGTTTGATCCGCTGCAAATTATAGCGACTAACCAGGAACTGTTTTTACAATCCAGAATTACTGATTTTAAACCTTCTATGCTTAAGGAACTACTCTATTCAGATCGTCTGCTTTTTGATGGTTGGGATAAAATGATGTCAATTTCATGTATGGATGACTGGTCATATTTTTCAAGAATGCGACAAAAGGTTCTATCTCCTCCCATATCAGGATATACCGCAAAGGTTTTAGATATTCTTCCAAAAGTTTTGCGTGAAATTGAGAAAAATGGACCGGTTTCATCTCTGGAACTCTCTGATTATGGAACTATTGACTGGCATTGGGCTCCAGCTAAACAAGCCAGGGCCGCACTGGATGTACTATTTTCCAGCGGTCAAATTGGAATACACCATCGCGTACATACCAGAAAGTATTATGATCTCACTGCCCGCCTTATACCCCGGCAAATACTGAAAAGTAAAGATCCATCTATCTCTGACGAAGACTATATCGATTGGAGATTTGCACGGAGAATTGGCGGTTTCGGTATTGTATGGAACAAATCTGGTGATGCCTGGCTGGGTCTTCCGGGAAGTAAAGAGCGAAATCATGCTGCTGCACGGCTGCTAAAGGATAAGGTAATCACAGAGATCAGAGTCTCTGAATCAGAAATTCCTTTTTTAATCAGAACACAGGATCTCCCGCTTCTTCACGAATCACTAGCCTCCCCTAATAAGGATCAATCGGAATTATCTTTTATTGCACCGTTAGACAACCTCATCTGGGATCGCAAGATGATTGAGTTTCTGTTTGGATTCTCATACCGATGGGAAGTGTATAAACCCGCAGTAGATCGGGAATATGGATATTATGTACTACCCGTGTTCTTTAATAATATGTTTGTTGCCCGGTTTGAACCGGTTAGAGATAAAAAAACAAGGTTCTTACAATAAAAAACTGGTGGTGGGAGCCTGCATTGCATAAAGACAATAAGAGAAAATCCCTTATACTTGAGGCACTGCCGCGAACTTTGAAAAAGTTTTGTGATTCCTTTGATATGGGTGAAATCTGCTGCTCTTCTACAGTACCAAATGAAATTAAGGAATCTGTACTTTCTTTCAAGAACAAGTTAAACTAAAGTAGAATTAGAATCTTTCATGTTTCTAATACTATAATTGATGTTTAAATTCTAAGGTTTCATAATGACACAAACAGATAAATGGTTTCGACTGGACACGTCCGGAAATTTGTACCCTGCAGTTGAGAGTCTTAATTATCCCGCTATATTCAAATTCGGAGTTACCCTAAAGACTAAAATCAAAGAGGCTCAACTTCAAAAAGCTCTTAACAAAATAATAAAACGATTCCCAACTTTTAATGTAAAACTTAAGCGCGGTTTGTTCTGGTACTATCTTGAACAAAACCCTAAACAACCAAGGCTTAAACCGGATACTGGTTATCCATGCAAAAGAATTAATTTTAAAAAAAATAATGATTTTCTCTTCCAGGTTCTCTATAAAAAAAACACTATATCTCTGGAAGTATTTCATGCTCTAACAGATGGGTTTGGAGCTCTGGCTTTTTTAAAAACTCTTGTTGCTGAGTACCTGAAATTGTCAGGAATCTCCATCCCTCCTGAATTGGGAATTATGGACTGCACAGCACAACCAAACCCTGAAGAGTCAGAAAACTCTTTTTTGAGATATTATAAAGGAAAATTAAAACGTCAAATAAAAGAACCGCCTGTGTTTCATGTATCAGGAACCCGATTACCGCAAGGTGTGTATAAAGTTATCGCAGGGAAAATACCGGCAAGCAAGCTGCTGAAAAAAGCCAGAGCACACGGTGTTTCAATTACTGAATATACGACCGCTGTTGTTGTCTATGCGCTTTACCAACTTCAGGAAAAACAATCAAGATTACTGAAAAGAAAAGCAATCCGCCTATCTGTCCCTGTTAACCTAAGAAAATACTATCCTTCAAAAACCTTACGGAATTTCTCCCTTTTTATTAAGCCGGGGATCAATCCTGACCTTGGTGAATATACTTTTGAAGAAGTCCTCCAGCAAATTCATCATGCTACCCGTTATGAATTAAGCGAAAAATATCTTTCTGCAGCATTGAGTGCAAATGTTTCTTTGGAAAAAAATCCTATAATCAGAGCAGTCCCTCTCTTTATAAAAAATATTATGATTAATTTCGTATTCAGCACCTTTGGAGAAAATATGCTTTCCGGCACCTTGTCAAATATGGGCCAATTTGAAATTCCGGAGAGCATGAAAAAACATGTTACAAGATTCCAGGTACTGCTTGGTGCAAACAAGATAAATCCGACAAACTGCTCAGTCGTCAGTTTTGATGAGGATCTATACCTAACTTTTGGAAGAACTATTCAGGAAACCGATTTGGAACATGCAGTGTTCACCCACTTCATTAAAGCTGGTATTCCAGTTACAATTGATACAGAGACATAGAGCTAAACAGGAGCTAAACATGAAAAAGAAGATATTATTAATTGATTATGAGAACATACAGCAGATTGATCTCTCTGTAATTGAAGATATAGACATCCAGGTTAAAATTTTTATTGGAAAATCCCAGAACAAAATACCATTTGCCCTTGTCGCCGATGCACAGAGATTTGGAACAAATTTTGAATGGATTAAAATTGATGGAAACGGCAGTAATGCTCTGGATTTTCATATAGCCTACTATTTGGGATTCCTAACAAGAATTGATCAGAAAAGTGAATATATTATTCTCTCAAAAGACAAGGGTTTTGATCCGATAGTCCGATATGTGGAGAAGAAAAAAATCAGCTGTAAGAGAATAAACAGTATTGTTGAAATTCTTGGAACACAGAAACAACCATCAATTAATCCATCTCACATGACTAAAGTGCTGGATAATTTGAAAAAAATTGACAGAGCCAAAAGACCCAGAAAGCGAATTACTCTTCATAAACATGTAGTATCGCTCGCAAAAGGCCTGATGACTGAGAAAGAGGTTACGGAAGTTATAGATGAACTCTTTATTTCCGGACTTATCAGTGAAGAGAATAACCGCCTAAAATATAACCTTGACTAAACACGGAAATACAACATGAAATTAGATTATATACACTTTATTAAAGAACGAATATCGCATCGGAGTTATGTAGAAGCGCCCCTGTCGATTGAACAGCATCAAATTGTAGAGAGTTTTATTAATGAGCAGACTGAAAATCCATATGATATTCCTATACGTTTCAACCTGATTAATATAAAGGAGAACCAACCTGTTAAGCTTGGAACGTATGGTGTTATTAAAGGAGCACAAACTTTTCTGGCAGGTTCAGTTATATCAGATGGAGATGACGAAGCCCTGATCGCCTTTGGCTACTCATTTGAGAAAATTGTTATTTTTGCCCAAAGTATTGGGCTGGGCACCTGCTGGTTGGGGGGGACTTTTTCAAGAGGAAGTTTTGCCAAGACTATCCAACTCAAAGAGCATGAAATAATTCCCTGCATCTCTCCTATTGGAATCCCGCAAAAAAGACAGACTCTTCTTGAACGGGCAATGCGAACAGCCGCCAGATCAGCAAAACGCAAACCCTGGCATGAAATATTTTTTCTCAATAATTTTGACACGCCCCTCCTGAAAGAACAAGCCGGAGATTTCGCAGAGGCTCTGGATATGGTTCAAATTGCTCCTTCGGCATCAAATAAGCAACCCTGGAGAATTATTTATGATTCTCAACAAGCCTGTTTTCATTTCTACCTGCATACATTAAACGGTTATGTGGGAAACAAGCTTGGATTTAAAATACAGAAAATTGATATCGGAATTGCTCTGTATCATTTTAAAGCTGCAAATACTCAACTTGGCTTTGAGGGGAAATGGGAGGTGAAGGATCCGGAAATATTCATACCGCACGATCATAGCGGATCAAATTCATACATGATCACCTGGTCTTTACTGAAGAGTAAGACATGATATCTGCTGCAATAATAGGAGCTGGTCCTGCAGGTTTAACTGCTGCAATTACTGCAGCAGAAACAGCGAGAAACCAGGGGATTCCGTTATCTATTGTTGTTTTTGAAAAAAACTCTAATCCCGGCAGAAAACTGCTGATAACCGGTTCAGGACAGTGCAATCTCACAAACAACAGTTACGGGAACAATTCAGAAAATGAAGATGCTTTTCAGAATCTGGAGAAATTTCTTTCCCATTACGGAAGTAAAGCACAGTCCCGGTTTCTAAAAAATGCTTTCTATTCATTTACCAATCGGGATACTATTAAGTTTTTTCAGATTCTCGATGTTCCTGTTACCGTGAGAGAAGACGGAAAAGTCTTTCCCTCCTCATTTCAGGCTGCTGATATACTCAATGCACTTCTCCACAGATGTGCTGAGTTGGAAATCGATATCTCCTACTCTTCTCCTGTCTCACAGGTTGAGCTATCTCAAAAAGGGTTTACCCTTCACATAGGAAAGTCCGAAAAAAAATCTTTCCAAAAAGTGATTATTACTACTGGCGGGTATACTTATCCTGCCACTGGTTCAACAGGAGAGGGCTATCTTTTTGCGAAAAACCTTGAACACACCATAGTTTTACCAAAACCAGCTCTATCGGGAATAACCGCCTCACATCACAAACTCTCTTCATTATCAGGTATTTCATTTGAAAACATAGATATGACTCTCTGGAGATCCGGAAAAAAAATATTGTCAGTCTCTGGAGATATGCTCATTACCCATACAGGGTTTTCAGGACCGGTAGTAGTAAACAACTCACGTTCAATGCAGAATGGTGATGAATTAGTATTTGATTTTTCACAACAAGGTGAGAATTTTTTAGAAGAGCTTCAAAAGCAGACTCAGCAGAGTGGTATTTCTCAAATTTCTACCATCGTCCCAAAATGCGGAATCCCAAAAAGGTTATCCGATAAGATTCTGGAAATCCACCATATTGATGGCCGAAAAAAATGTGCAGAAATTTCCAGAAAAGATTTACGAACAATAAATGAAGCCTGTACCACGTGGAAGCATTTTGTAGCCTCAGCAGGAAAATTAACCAGTGCTATGGTTACTGCAGGAGGTGTCTCATTAAAAGAGATTCACTCCGGAACTATGCAGTCCAGAATAACACCCGGCCTCTTTTTCGCTGGTGAGATCCTGGACATAGATGGGGATACTGGTGGATATAACCTGCAGGCAGCATTCTCGACAGGTACTCTGGCTGGAAAAAGTGTATGTATCTAAACCCAGCAACACAAGCCCTATGGTTTAACTGGTTGTATACACAAGGCTGTTTGTAATCTATATTCTTCAGTATGATTAATATGCTGCTTTCATAATAACAGTCCCGATACTAAGTATCCTCATCACCCTTTTCTAACAATCTCATCCAAAGAAGCGATCCTTTGGTTAGAGATGGCTTTTTTTAATATCTTTGATATAATCACGTATGCAAATACGAGAACTTACAACAAACCAGGAAATCAGTGAATATCTGAATGAACTGGAAAAATCGGGACAAAACATTATTGCTCTGGACCTCGAGGGCGAATTCAACCTGCATTGCTATGGTGAACACCTGTGCCTGGTACAAATTTTTGATGGGACCCAGGACGTTATAATAGATCCGGTTGCACACCCGGGACTAACAATGATGAACGAGCTTTTCACCAAGCGGAACCTCCTCAAAATAATGTATGACGCCTCCAGTGATGCTGCACTTATACAGCAGCTCTATGGTGTCAGAATCACTTCAATCCTCGATCTTCGTCCGGCTGTAACCCTACTGGAGTATTCCGGTCAGAGTTTATCCTTTGTTCTTGAAGAAGAGTTCAGTATTGTTCCGGTTAATAAGAAAAAATTCCAGCAGCACAACTGGATGCGCCGTCCAATTCCTGCCGATGCACTCGAGTATGCCATGAACGATGTCAGGATGTTGTTTGAACTCAAAGATCGGCTCCTTGGTAAGCTGATAGAGAAAAAATTACTTGATCAGTATATTTTGCAAAACCTGTATGTCCAGAATGGGCAAATAAAAAGCATGCAGAAAGATAAATATAAAAAGGCAAAGGGCTTTAATAGACTTAATTCTGAACAAAAAAAGCTTTTCAGCAATGTATTTACTGCACGTGACAAAGTTGCAAAGGTGGCCAATATGCCGCCGAATTCAGTATTTCCCAACAAAAAACTCATGGAAATTTGTCATGCCGAAAATTCCGGAATAAGTTCTATGGCTTCTGATGTTGGGAAAAGAGTGCCCATCAATCTAAAAAATGAGCTGCTGCATAATTTCACAAAGATCCTGCAGGAGTACAAACAGAGGTAGCTATGAGTAATAAAGAGTCCTTTTATGCAAAATTATCAGAATACTATGATGAAATTTTCCCTCTCAGCAAAGGTGCGGAAAAGTTTATTCTTCAGGAAATATCCAATTCCGAATATTCCCGGCTTCTTGATATAGGCTGCGGTACAGGCAGTCTTTCAATTGCGCTCTCCTTCTCATCTCAGATTAAAACAGTCACGGCAATCGATCTTGATGATGAAATGATTCATAAGGCTAATGAGAAAAACATTCTCTCCGGCAACCCGGTTAATTTCGGGGTTTTAAATATGCTCGATATTGAGAATAGTTTCGGCTGTGAATCCTTTGACACTATTATTTGTTTGGGTAATACCATCGCACACCTTCTTAGAACAGAAGAAATCGAGTCTTTCTTTAAAGCAGCAGCTGGTGTTTTGGTTCCTGGAGGGAAACTTATCCTTCAGGGTCTTAATTATAATTATATTCTGGATGATACTATTACAGCCCTACCGCCAATTGAAAATGGGGACCTTCAATTTATCCGCAAATACAAGCATTCAGAACAAACAAATCTGCTTGAATTCAAGACTGAAATCCGCATTAAGGAAGCTGCATCTGTATCCGGCAGTACATTTCACAATCCCTTACGCCCGGAAATGCTGAAAACACTTATTAAAAAAGCCGGATTCTCAAACCTTCAGCTGTTTGGGGGTTTTGACAGATCCGTTCTGACATCGAAATCACTTCCTCTGGTTATTACCTGCATAAAGGATTAGATAAATGCTGTCATTAAATCTGGTTCTAATAATAATTATTTTCGGGGGATGGCTTTCCGGCCGGTTCTTCAGCTATATACGGCTGCCTTCTGTTTTAGGTATGGTTTTATTTGGAATTGCAGCTGGAATTCTTTTGGGAAACAGGATCCCTGAAATTCTCTGGGAGCTTGAACCGTTCCTCAAATCCTTTGCCCTGATCGCCATCCTACTCAGAGCCGGACTGGGAATCAGCCGCAAAACTCTGCAACGAGCCGGTCGGACAACCATCCTCATGGCATTAATTCCCTGCCTATTTGAAGGTACGGCACTAACAATTGCTATACACTACCTCTTTGGATTTTCCTGGAGTATAGCTGGGCTTACTGCATTTATGCTCTCTGCAGTCTCACTGGCTGTTATAGTTCCATCGATGCTCGACCTGAAAGACCAAGGATTAGGCCGTAAAAATGAAGTGCCAACAATCCTCCTGGCAGGTACTTCAGTAGATAATGTCTTTGCCATCACAATTTTTACTATTTTTCTTGGTCTTTCGACTGGCGGAGAGACCCCCCTTCTACGCTCATTACTCTTAATCCCCATATCAATTACTGCAGGAGTGATTTCCGGAATTTTGTTTGGAGTTTTACTGCTTATTATATTCAAAAAAAATCATAAGAATATGCGTGCAACTGAAAAACTGCTGATTCTGCTTGCCGCAGCAATCCTGTTGGTTCAGGTTGGAGACTGGCTTCAATATGCAGCTTTGATCGGAGTAATGACGCTGGGATTCGTTATCCTTGAGCGATCACCCCCCATAGCGCAGGAGCTTTCCCTCAAGTTGTCAAAAATCTGGATCTTTGCCGAGATTACCCTTTTTGTTTTAATCGGTTTATCTGTAGATCCGGCAGTTGTGACCGTGGCCGGATTGAAAGGAATATGTGTCATTCTTGTGGGCCTTTTCTTTCGGGGGCTTGGAGTTCTGTTGGCAACTGTTAAATCAGGACTGACTTTCCGGGAAAAAGTATTTTGTGTTATTGCTTATATCCCAAAAGCGACAGTCCAGGCTGCACTTGGCAGTGTAGCCCTTGCTTATGGAATTCCGGAGGGTAATACTATCCTTGCACTGGCTGTTTTAGCCATCCTTATTACGGCTCCATTAGGACTGATCGGTATCCGCCTGACAGCGCATAAGCTTTTAGGTGTTGATATAGACTAATGGGAAATATCCCCAAAGCACCGCACGATATAAGAATTGAACTGACTTTTCCGGATCCTTGATTCATACTATCTATATATAAGAATCTTTTATCAGGAGTCATGCATGAAAAAGTTTTTATTATTACTTCTCATTATTATATTTGCAGTACTACTTACCGGTTGTCTACCGGATATCGGGATTGAACAGCAGGAGAGCCCAGCCGGTTTCTTCCTGGGAATCTGGCATGGCTGGATTGCTCCTGTATCATTGGTAGTCAGTATTTTTAAAAGTAGTGTAACTATCTTTGAATCAAACAATACCGGTTTCTGGTATGGTTTTGGTTTCTATATTGCCATTATCGGCGGATTTGGCGGAATCAGCCTGGTGAGAAAAAAGAGATCACACAGAAACAAAGACAGGGACAGGGACAGAGACAGGGACAGGGATTAGTTCAACCAGCTGTTCGTTTTCTACCAGCTATCTTATCCCATAGATACCCGATTGCCATTAATGCCAGTACCCCGCCATAGAGAGCTGTTGGGATGAAAACTATCTCATAGATATGTTCAAATCCACGTATAAACCCATATACCAGGATGATTGAGACAGCAAAAGCACCTAAGGATATCCATTTCCATTTAGTGGGTATTTTCCATGAAAACAGTTGTGTGAGAAAAAACATCACAAGAAATCCAAACATAAACATCGGCCATATATCCATATCTTTATAAACCGTTATCAGTGTTCCATGTATAGCGACACCAAACTCTAATAATACGATCCAGGCCTTATTAAAATGGATTTTGGTATTAAACAGGATGAGCTGGATAAAAAGAAGAAACATATAGACAAATCCGCTGAGCAGTCCCCAGTTACCATCCATGGGATGGAACCAGAACGTATAGATGAGTGCCAGTGCAATATAAGGACCATGCCAGGTATTTATTAATTTAAGCATTCTTTGCGGAGGTGAAAATTTCCTACCCCAGAAAAGTCCCCTTTGGGGAATCATCAGATAAAGCACGAGTATAAGCATGACAATAACTGAACCCTGACTGGTCCAAATAGGAACATCTCTTGCAAGTCCATCATACCAGACATAGGTTTGCACCAGATGCAGCAGAACAAAACCCAGATTAACGGCAAACAGGATCAGGTTATATTTTGTGACTCCTCCCCTCTTTCCAGGTTTCACACTCCTCCCTCGATATGCTAAATAGATAACCGTGAGAAAATGCAGCGCAAATCCCAGCCAGTAGCTTATCCTTGCTGCTGCTGTAGTTGATGTCAGCTGCCATCCATACCAGGCTGCACCGGGATCAGGCGGGAGTGGATAAAATCTTTGCACCAGAGATGGGGCCAGAAGTGCGGTGATAATAGAGACAATAGTAAAAGAGAGTATTGATAACCAAAATAGTTGATTGGCTTGTATATTTTTTTCACGCATATAATTATCCTTAAATTTCAATCTATAACAAAGTGTATTATAACACAAGGAGCTTGTCGGACTTAATGAAAGGTATCATACCCCAGGGCAAGCCCTGGACCCAGAACCGCTTTGGCGGTTCTATTCCGCTGAAAACTGCGAAGCTGTTTAAGGGACAGGGGTATGTTTCCTTGCGTTCTCTGCTGAACGGTAACCCGTTCAGCTTTGGAGTTTGCACCGCAAACTCCTGAAACAACCTTTGGTTGTTCACTCGCATCGGAAATGGAACCATCATGATGGTTCCGCTCCTCTCGCTCGTTTGAGAATCAATATTGCCCTATTTTTGACCTTTCTGCCCTATTTTTCGTCTTTCAATTGGCAAATATGGTATATATTTGCCTCATTCATTCCTTGAATAGGTCAAAAATCTCTGAAAATAGCGCTAACAGCATCAAGTCCGACAAACTCCTGATACTCACTATAAGGTAGAAAACAATTGCGGCTATCGACTACTGTTTTAGTAAGTTTGCCTCATTCCACTCCTTTCTGGAATCTTCTCTATCAGATCATCAGTCTTAATCGAATACATAATGAGTAATTAAGGTTACGATATATATTATTGAGAACAAATGGTATAATAAATGCAATTCACTATTTTGAGCGAGTAATGAATAAAACAAAAGATTATTGATCCAAATCTTTGATTCAGCCCCTTCAAATTTAGTAATTTTGCTAGATCCTCAATTAATCAATTTATTAGGAGTGTAGAATGAGTAACCCCGATCCTGGCTATTATGGACTTCCCTTTGTTAGTGACGATTTCAATGGTATGCCTAATCTGTATTTAGGGAATTCCGGTCTTAGAGTTTCAAAGATGGGACTGGGAACCTGGAAAATCGGTTTGCCTGAAACAGGTGATGGTTCCCGTGTTGGGAAAAAAGAGGCTTTTAACCTATTTGATTGTGCTGTAGAGGAAGGTGTCACTTTCTGGGATACTGCCAATAGATATAATGCAAGTTCAGGAAATTCAGAAAGAGTTATTGGAGAATGGTTAAAGGCTAATCCTGATATGAGACGTAATATAGTTCTTGCTACTAAGGTTTTTGGTTTAATGGATGGGAAAACACCAAACCATTGCCGATTAAGTCGTTTAAATATCAAGGAATCTTTATATGCATGCTTGGAAAGATTGGATATCGACAGAGTCGATTTGCTTTACTTTCATACATATGATGAGATCACACCATCAGAGGAGTCACTTAGTGCAATAAGTGATTTGATTTCACAGGATTTAATACGCTACTTAGCTGTCTCTAATTTCTCAAAGGAAAATATGGAAACCTACTCAAACCTTTCAAAAGAGGGGTTTCCTGTAACAGTTGCTGTGCAAAACAGGTTTAATATCCTCCAGGGCCCAAATGAAAAAGAAAAAGATGTTCTGGATTTTTGTCATAAGAACAAAGTCTCCTTTATACCATGGGGACCTTTGGGGCAGGGATTATTAACGGATAGATACCTGGATAAAGCAAAAATTGGTAAAGGTGATCGTTTATTTGATGAAAATGCTATGAGCTCTATGCTGACAGATGTGAATATGAGAAAATTAAAGAAACTGGATACTTTATCGAAAAAATGGGATATGACCATAAGTGAAATTGCCCTTGCTTATACATTAACAATCCCGGGAATGGGACCGATGATACCATCAGCTACAAGTATAGCTCAGGTAAAATCCAATGCAAAAGCCGGTAAAATTTATTTGAGTACGGAACAAATAGATGAGATATCTCTGGCCATCAAGTAAGCATGAATTAGTATCTTTTCAATCTCCGGGTGCATGACAATTTCGTCAATTATTAACGTACTCTTATGGAGTTCTTTTTGATTTTTAAAACACGCTCTGCTATACTTCTCACAGAGGTGACATTCAGTTGAAAAATGAGAGACGTAACACGAAAAAAGTAAGAAAACATATCCGATCTCAATCTTATCGTGAACCCAACATGCTTTACCTCACCTCATATGCCCATCTGGATACCCAATGGCGTTGGGATTATGTCACCACAATACAAAAATACCTCAAAAGCACCCTGGATGATAACTTTCGGCTCTTTGAGAAATACCCTTCCTATCAGTTTAATTTTACCGGAGCGCTTCGGTATATGATGATAAAAGAGTATTACCCGGAACAGTTTGAACAGTTAAAGTTATATATAAAACAGAATCGATGGCACATTGCAGGATCTTCACTTGATGAAACGGATGCGTTGGTTCCCTCCAGTGAATCAATGATAAGAAACATCCTTTATGGATCCCGATACTTTCTACAGGAGTTTGGAAAGACCAGTAAGGATTATATGCTGCCGGACTCTTTCGGCTTCCCCGGCAATATGCCGACAATCCTCAGCCACTGCGGGATTGAGGGATTTTCTACCCAAAAGCTGACATGGCGTTCTATTAATGGGATTCCTTTTTCAATCGGAGTCTGGGAAGGTCCCGATGGGGCAGAACTTACCTCTGCTCTTAATCCGGGTAGTTACTCCTCTAAGGTTAGATTACCCCTTTATACTGTTACGAAATGGCTTTTGAGAATTAAAAAGCATCGAAAATCTTTTGCAGTTCCAAAAGATTACCGCTACTATGGAACCGGAGATATTGGCGGGGCTCCGAATGAAAAATCGGTAAAAAGAGTTGATAAACTTCTTCAGAAAACTCAACCATTTATTAGACAGGAGTCTTCTGACCGTTTCTTCACCTCACTCACAAAATCAGAGAAATTACGGTTGCCGCGATTTACCGGTGATCTGCTTCTAACAAGACATTCAGCCGGATCTCTTACTTCACAATCAATAATGAAACGCTGGAACAGAATGAATGAACAGCTTGCCTTTGCTGCTGAAACAGCTGCTGTAACTGCTTCATGGCTTAATGGAGTTCCTTACCCGTCAAAAAAAATTGAATCAGCATGGCATAGGGTTATCGGCAGCCAAATGCATGATATTATTCCCGGCACTGCAACACCAAAAGCCTACACCTATGCCTACAATGATGAAGTCGTTGCATTAAACAGTTTCAGCTCAGTTCTGGAAGATGCCGCAGAATCAATCGCCGGGCGAATGCCTCTTCAGCAGGGAAAAAACCATCTTCTGCTTTTCAATCCTGCAGGATCCGCTTCGACTACACTGGTTAATGCAGAGATAGATCAGGTGGAGTTTTCAAGCAGACTGAGAATTGAGGATTCCGATGGAAAATTACTTCCCCTTCAGGTTCTGGATCAAAAAGAGAATCGTGCTTCAGTACTTATTGCTGCCCCGATGAACCCGGCAGAATGGAAACTGCTTACCGTGATTGAGGATCAGAGCCGGATAAAACCTATTGTACCATTCCCGGCAACAGTAAAAAAAATTGAAAACGGTTTCCAGTTGGAAAATCGTCTTTATAGAATAAAAATCTCTCAGGATGGATCGCTCTCCTCAATTTTCCTTAAAGAAAAGGATGGGATCCCCGGTAAAGAGTTTCTCGAATCACCCATACACTATAGCATGCAGAAAGAAAAACCCTTTCTATTTCCTGCCTGGAATATGGACTGGAAAGACCGCAGGAAAAAGCCTCACATCGTTTCACAATCTTCTGCCCGGATACTAATAACTGAGCAGGGACCTCTTCGGGCATCAGTACGTGTAGAATTTATATTTGGGAAATCCTCCAGAGTTATTAAGCATATCTCACTTAACAGTGTAGGAAATGAAGAACTTATCGAAATTCATGACAGAATATCATGGTATGAAAAAGGGCAGTCACTAAAGGCTGTATTCCCTCTTACCATACATAACGACAAGACTACCTATAACTGGGAAACGGCAAGAACCCAAAGGGGAGTAAATTCACCAACTCAATATGAATTTCCATCACGTTACTGGATTGACCATACTGATAAACAGCATAATTATGGTATTTCGATTCTCAGTCCTGATAAATTCGGGTCTGATAAACCCGAGGATAACCTACCCCGGCTTACGCTGCTGTTTACGCCCGGCAGATCTCCCCTTACCTTTACCTTTAGAGATCAAATGACTCAGGATTGGGGAAGGCATCATATTAGCTATTCCCTCTATCCCCACAGTGGAGATTGGGTACAGGCTGCTACTGAAAAAGTATCGCACATAGCAGTAAATCCTATACGGATATTCCATCCTGGACTGGGAAGGGAGACACCAAGGCCTGAAAAATTGATCCCTGCCAATATTAGTCTCTATTCACTTTCTACCTCACAACTCTCGGTGACTGCTTGTAAAATGGCAGAAGAGGATCAAAAATCAATAATAATCAGAGTGAAGGAGAATTGGGGACAAACACTGAAAAATGCTGAAATTCGGTTAAATTCCAGAATACTTAATGCAATTGAAGTAGATGGTCTTGAACAGAAAATCGGTAATATAAAATGGTCCGGTCAGACTCTTACATTTGATATTAACCGCAATGGTATAAAATCATTTGCTATCAGAATTGCTGCGGGAGCCGGACAAAAAACCGTTACCACGACCGATAACATATATATGGATTTCCCGAGAAATGCTAAGCTTCAAAGTGAAAATGGGGATGCCTCAGCTGGAAGCGGTCCTCTTTTCCCTCTGGAAAATTTGCCTGAAATTATTAACAACGGTCCAATTAGCTTCCAATTCATCAAAACAGATCAATATAATGCATTAGCCTGCGGGGGTGAGTTGCTGACCATCCCGGATTTGCGGCCGGGAATTAGATCCGACAGCATATATATTCTTGCTGCATCTGATATGGGAACAGATGCGGTATTTCGTTTTCCGGAAGCCCCTGATAAAGAGATTGTTTTAACGATACCTCCCATGACAGGATTTATTGGGCAGTATGATACCAGGATTTGGGAGCGGTCCGGCAAAGAACCGAGGGACTATATTTGGAAGAACAAATGTCTGCGGGTTGACCCGGGACATATAACACGACAAAGATTGGAATTCTATTCAACACACATGCATGGCGCCGGTATTGATTTCCCCTACTATTACGGCTATCTCTATCGTTTTAGAATTGACTTACCCCCTAAAGTCGGATCGATACAACTACCGCGGGATGCTAGAATTAAAATATTTGCTATGACTGCCTCTGGTGACAATGTCAGGCTTGAAAAATCATCAATCTTATCTGATCCTTCTGATTTCTCATAGTTGTTTTTCTATTGGCATTCTGATAATCTGACGCAACAGGAATGACTTTGCCGCAGAGAGCATATCTTTGCCGTATGGTTATGCATGATCATGAACTGATTTCAGGAGTCCTCACAATGAAAATGTCTAAACTATTCTCCAGAACACTTCGGGAAGCACCTAGTAGTGCTGAAAGCCGTGGATATGAATTTCTTCTTCGAGCCGGTTTTATCAACCAGCTTGGGGCTGGCATTTTTTCCCATCTTCCTCTTGGATATCGGTCTATAAAAAAGATAGAAGAGATAATCCGGCAGGAAATGGATAGAATAGGCGGACAGGAAATCCTTATGCCTGTTGTGAATCCAGCTGAAATTTGGAAAGAGACCGGAAGATATTACAGTATAGATAAAGAACTGAGCAGGTTTAAAGACCGGGTTGGAAGAGATATGGTTCTTGCCATGACACATGAAGAGGCTGTTACCGATTTAGCACGTCAGCAAATTGACTCTTATAAAAAACTTCCTGCTATGGTCTATCATCTCCAGACCAAGTGGCGGGACGATCCCCGGCCCAGAGCGGGACTGATCAGAGTTCGTGAGTTTACGATGAAAGACAGCTACACATTTGATCGGGACTGGGATGGCCTTGAAAAACAGTATACAGAACACTATGACGCTTATTTTAAAATCTTTAAACGCTGTGGGCTTCCTGTTATTGCTGTCGGTTCTGATACTGGTATGATGGGGGGAAAGATAGCTCACGAATACATGTATCTATCACCTATCGGAGAGGATTCCATTATTATCTGTCCTGACTGCGGGCTTACTGCTAACAGACAGGTTGCTGAAATTAAAAAAACGTATTACCCGGAAGAGAGTTTAGAGTGTGCAGTTGTGGAGACTCCGGGAACTGAAACTATAGCTGATCTTGCAGTCTTTCTCTCAATTCCTGAACATAAAACTGCAAAAGCCGTATTCATGATGGGAACTTTTACTGATGAAAATGATGAAGAAGAGGAACGTTTGATTACTGCGGTAGTCAGGGGTGATCTTAATATTGAAGAGGCAAAACTCCAGAATGCCGCCGGTGCAAACCAGCTGAGACCTGCTCACGTCGATGAAATACGTAAAGCCGGAATGGAACCTGGCTACGGCTCACCTATAGGAGCTGAGTGTATCGTGATTGTGGATGATAGTGCTGCAAAATCCAATAATTTAGTGGCAGGTGCCAATAAAGTTGGATTTCATACTTTGAACACCAATTTTGGCCGTGACTATACTGGCAAGGTTGCTGACATCGCCAGTGCTTCTGAAGGTGATTTATGTCCAAAATGCGGAGCTTCTTTAAACTTACAGAAAGGTATTGAAGTAGGAAATATTTTCCAGTTGGGAACAAAGTATTCTGAAGCTCTCAATTGTACATTCCAGGATGAAGATGGAACACGAAAGCCAGTTGTTATGGGCTCGTATGGGATTGGAGTGGGACGCTTACTGGCCTGTCTAGCAGAAGAGTACTCTGATGATTCCGGATTAAAACTCCCCTTGGCAGTAGCTCCCTATAAAGTTCATATCGTCAGTCTGGTGAAAAATAGCGAGGTTCCTGAACAAATTTACAATGAGCTTTCTGATGCTGGTATTGATGTATTACTGGATGACCGTAAAGATTCTGCTGGTGTCAAGTTTAATGATGCCGATCTTATAGGAATTCCTGTCCGCATAGTTATTGGAAACAGAACCTTGAAACAGGGTGCCGTTGAGGTAAAACTACGTGCTGGCGAGAGTGAGGCTGAACAGGTTCCTCTCATTGAACTGAAGCAAAGAATTTTTGATATTTTAGCTGTTTTAGCATAAATATACAATTTTTTAGTCTTTTTTTAGTATATTTATTCACCAAGGTACTGTACAAAATCGTTCAGTCTGTATATGCTATATTTGGGTTATGAAGGCCGTAATAATTCTTAGAATGATACGGGCTCAGTATATCGGTACGTGGGGATACTACCGGTACATAGGTCCATGTTTACATGGATTTGCATTTTTTGGTTTTGTGTAAACATATACAGTGTCTATACATACAAATCAAAAGTTTTCTGCAATACTATTGAGTTTACAACAACATTACTATACTACTCTTTTAAGGAATCGGGAATATGATAGGATTAATTATTGTTGCTGCACTTGCAGCGCTCATCTTTGCGGCCATCAATTTCTACGGCATGAAACGCCGGGATGCTGGGACAGAAGAAATGCAGGAAATTGCTACTGCTATTCAGGAAGGTGCTGATGCATTTATTAAGCACGAATACAAGATCATTGCTATAGTTGCTGTTTTCATCACCACACTCTTAGCTGTTGTTGTCTCCTGGTATTCGGGGGCTTCATTTGTTCTTGGCGCACTCATGAGTGCCAGTGCCGGTTGGATTGGAATGAAAATCGCTACAATTTCCAATGTACGTGTAGCCAATGAAGCCAGGAAAACCAAAGATATTGGGAAAACTCTAAAAGTAGCTTTTCAGGGTGGAAGTGTTATGGGTCTATGTGTTGGTGGTTTTGCTCTTCTCGGTCTGTTTATTATCTATATGGTTTTTGGGAAGGCGTTGGGACAGTTAAAACCTGAAAACCTCGCATTTCACAAAAACTGGCTTGGTATAAGTGATATTCCCTTTACTATGACTGTATCCAGCTATGCACTTGGATGTTCAGTTATCGCCATGTTCAACAGGGTCGGTGGAGGAATCTTCACTAAAGCTGCTGACATGGGTGCAGACCTTGTAGGAAAAACTGAGGCAGGAATTCCTGAAGACGATCCAAGAAACCCTGCAACCATTGCTGATAATGTTGGTGATAATGTTGGTGACGTCGCTGGATTAGGTTCAGACCTTTTAGAAAGTTATGTCGGATCACTTATCTCCGCGATTGTACTAGCTGCATATACTTTTTTCTCAGTCAGAAATACAGGACAATCCATTTCAGAGACATTGGTGAGTAAGCTGGTTAGTTACCCGCTTGTTTTTGCAGCACTGGGACTATTTTCATCAATGTTTGGTGTTTTATATCTCCTGTTAAAGAAAGTCTCCAAAAATCCGCATAAAGAGCTTAACAGAGCAACCTTTGCCGGAGCTGGACTTACTCTCATCTCCACCGGTATTCTTACCTGGTTCTACTTTTCCGCAGAACAGGTAGCTCCTATAAGTTTTCATTTGGGAATCCTCTCACCATGGGTCTGTGCTGTACTTGGCATAGTAAGCGGGATTGTAATTGGTCAGATGGCTGAACACTATACAAGTTATGATTTCAAACCAACTCAGGGAATAGCCGCTGCCTCTAAAGAGGGTGCTGCACTAACTATTACACAGGGTATGGCAGTTGGAATGACCTCTGTAATTGCTCCGGTAATTACCTTAGGAATCTGTATTATCGCTGCAAATGCAACTGCAGGTCTCTATGGAGTTGCAATGGCTGCAATCGGTATGCTCTCATTTGTCACAGTTACTGTCTCTGTCGATACATACGGACCTATAGCCGATAATGCCGGTGGAATATCTGAAATGGCAAAACTCGACCCTGAAGTCAGGAAAATTACCGATGAGCTTGATGCTGTGGGAAATACCACTGCTGCAATAGGAAAAGGTTTTGCTATCGGGTCAGCTGCTCTTGCAGCTCTATCACTATTTGCCTCCTATTTATATGCACAAGCCGGTGAAAGTTCTGCAGGGGGAATCGATCTTATACTGAATATGGTTAATACCATGACACTTGTTGGTGCTTTAGCCGGTGCAGCACTGCCTTACTTGTTTTCAGGCATACTGATCGAAGCTGTAGCTAATGCAGCCCGTAAAATGGTTCAGGAAGTTCGAAGGCAGTTCGCCTCAGATCCTGGTATTATTACCGGTGAGAGCAAACCCGATTACAAAACTTGTATTGCCATATCTTCTGCAGGGGCACTCTCTGAAATGAAAATTCCTGCTATAATATCAGTAGCAACACCTATCGTTTCCGGATTTATTTTTGGACCTGAATTTGTAGGCGGCCTGCTTATAGGAACTACCCTTTCGGCTATCATGCTTGCCCTCTATACAGCAAATGCCGGCGGCGCATGGGATAATGCCAAGAAATATATAGAACAGGGACACTATGGTGGAAAGGGATCAGATGCGCACAAAGCAGCTGTTATCGGAGATACCGTTGGGGACCCGCTAAAAGATACCGTAGGACCTTCACTTGATATCCTGATTAAAATAATGGCAGTCGTTTCACTGATTTCTGTTTCAATTTTCTCTAAATTTAACCTATTCTCACTTTTTTAAGCTAAAGAGAATAGTCCTATGATATAGTAGAGCCAGGAGGCTTTGAATGATTTATTACTATTTAACCGTGTTTCCTATGGAAGCATTAATTGCCTCGGAACTTGACCCTAAAGCATTTGGGTCATACATGGCAACCGGATCACGAAAAGGATCAGCAGAACAGCTGATATTTATTGAGGTTGAAGGTGGTTTTGAATCCCCGTTTGACTGGGTTTTTGCTGAAAAAAAATGTGTTGCACACAGTAGTGGAGAACCCAAACACTCACTTTATCTCTCTATTTACCGGGTTCTTGAAAATACCCCTCATGAAAAAATGAAGAGTATGTATCTTGTTACAAAAGATGGTCGAACGCTTCAGTTGTATAAAAACACCTGCAAAGTTCCTGGAAATTGGAAAGGATATGCCATGTATCAGGAACTCTGCCCGGTACATCCTTTGGTTGCCAGCTCTCTTAACCCTCAGCAGTTTGGTGAGTATATTATTAGCGATAGTGATAAAGTCACTGTTCCGGCTATAGTTTTTGCTGATGTCAAACTTATCGATTTTGATGATTATGAAAATAGCGGAAATGTCGGATCAATGTACGATCGCAATCTGGGGCATATGAAAGATTGTATAGAGAGCGTTAAATCTGAGAAAAAGAAAAAACAAACGAAAACCGTTGACCGCTCTTTCAGCAGCAGTTTTACCTATCAAATTATTGATACAGGTGTATACGCTGCTTCCTCGGATGGTGTTATTTTATATACTATGCCAACCCATGAAGAGTTGAGACAGAATCATTATGACTGGGGAAGATCTGCAAATATTTTTTAGCTCTCCCCGCAATAAACCGTGTGCGGCAGTATGCAACTTGCTGCTGTCTGCACATTAATTATAGTATGCTATGCATAGCATACTATAATTAAACAGAAGTAAATATCTCAGGGGTAATTTCCATAAAAATTGTATCATGCCTTTTGCCTTTTTGGACGAGACTCTCTTTCCAGACACCAATTTCCCTAAAACCTACCTTCCGGTAGCAGGCATGGGCTCGTTCGTTGTAGGAAAAAACCCGCAGTAAAATGCTATGAATATTAAGATAATGAAAAGCAAACTGAATCAGGAGTTTCATGGCCTCAGTTCCATACCCTTTTCCCAAAAAGTCCCTATCACCAATAAAAATTCCTATTTCAGCTGTTTGATTAATCTTATCCCAATTATGCAGCCCGCAATTCCCTATTAGGTTGTTTGTCTTCGAATCGACTACTGCATAATTATGCTCCTTAGCAAGTCGCTGCAGTGCCTCTTTTTCCCCCTGCAGGTTTACACTCAAAACACTCAAATTCAAGTACTGTGTTATCTCAAGATCATTAAGCCATTTTGTATAGAGTTCGGCATCTTCCAGAGATATTGGGGATAGATAACACTGCTTACCCACCAATTTCTTTATATACTTCATATTCCCAGCACCTCTCTCTGTGCGGCCTGGATCTCTTCAATCCCTTTTTCCGCTGAAGATAAGATTTCGTTCAGTTCATCACGTGAAAAGACACCCTGTTCACCGGTGCCCTGAACCTCTACAAGTGATTCATCACGCATTACGACATTCATATCAACCTCGGCACTGGAATCGGCGATATAATCCAGATCACAGATAATTTTCCCGTCTACTTTCCCGGCACTTACCGCTGTAACCTGACCCAGAAGATATACTTCAGGACTCTCCTCTCCCTGCTCTTTCGCCAGAACACGAAGAGCATCATAGAGAGCAACCCATCCTCCGGATATTGCAGCTGTCCTGGTTCCTCCATCAGCCTGTAAAACATCACAATCTATCGTTATGGTAACCTCTCCAAGCTTTTCAAGATCAACTGCAGCCCTGAGACATCGACCGATTAAACGCTGTATCTCGGTACTTCTTCCATCTTTTTTTATTCCATCACGTCGTTTTCTGCCTCCGCCGGTACTTCCCGGGAGCATGGCGTATTCAGCTGTCACCCAGCCTTTCCCGGTGTTTCTCAGGAATGGAGGGACCTCATGTGAAATCGTTGCGGTACAGATTACTTTTGTATCACCAAATGAAACCATGCATGAACCGGCAGGGTATTTTATTATATTTCTTTCAAAACTTATTTTTCTCATATAAATATCTATCTCCCTTTTTCGTAAGCATATCCCAACACCCTTAAAGGTTTCAAGGTACTACGGCATCTTGAGCTAATCTATTAAGGAGAACTTTAATTCTCTTAAGAACAAGTGTTAACAATCTGTTTTTTGCTTTTTTCCGAAAAGCTGTATATTTTTGGAGCCAATATACGATGAGGATAATTAGATCAAACATCCCCGCATAATTCACATATCTATTGAAGGCATCCGGTGCGATAAAAAATTGTCCACCACCGCCTACTCTACCACCTGCTCCTCCGCCGCGGCCAACTCCGCCTCTTCCTCTGCCGACAAATACTGCCGCATCATGTTCAGTACTCTCCGATTCATTTTCATGAGTATCAGCCAAATTTATCAAGGAGACACTTCCCTCTTGGTAAAAATACTATAATTCATTATTTCAGAGGTTATAACCCGGTAGGATCCTACAACTCCCCAAACCGCAATCAGCAGTGCTATGAGAACTTTCAAGCTATTTACTATAAATGGTTTTTTATTCACTGCTATCGCTCACGGCAACAGGTTTTCTTTTGACTCCCATACCTAAAAAGAGAGCTCCCGCCATCTTTGTTAAACCTTTCAAAATGAACCTGAAATGAAGCCCGACATGCACTCCGGAAATGACAAAAACTATCAGGGCAGAAATTATATGAATCTCCTTCCATATATGTGCACCCCCGCTAAACCAATAATCTGAAGGTCCATCAGTAAAATAATGGCCCCTGCTGTGACAGTATCAAGAATTATCCTAATAATATTCATTTTCCCTACAGCCATATATCACATCTCCTGTTATACTTGTTTTAATTAATGATAGATATTTAGTATAAATACCCGATAAAGACAATATTAAGATTTTTTAATCTTCATTATTATTTTAACTTATAAGGATTTGTTATAGGAGCCAACATGAAATACCGCTGTCTGATACTTGACCATGACGATACCGCTGTTAACAGCACACCGTATCTTCATTACCCCGCACATATTGAAGTCATGAAAGAGCTGCGGCCGGAAGAAGCTCCTATATCTTTAGAAGACTGGATGCTTAAAAATTTCTCTCCGGGTATTATGGAATATATGGTGGATGAACTTAAACTAACACCTGCAGAGGTAAATCGGGAATATGAAATTTGGCAGGAGTATATATCCGGCAAACAAGTAGCCTTTTTCCCTGGATTTATTGATTTGCTTCGTGACTTTCACAATGCCGGAGGAATACTAACTGTCGTTTCCCACTCCATAAAAAAGAAAATATTGGAGGATTATGCATCTGTAGGAGCAGAAGACCTCATTCAGGCTGCCTATGGATGGGATATGGATAAATCCAAACGAAAACCATCCCCTTATCCGGTTCTACAGATTCTTGAACAGTTTCAGCTTAAACCTGAGGAAGTTCTAATAATCGATGATCTTAGACCGGCTATTTCTATGGCAAGAGAAGCCGGGGTCGCTATAGGTGCTGCAGGATGGGGTATCATTGTTCCTGAAATACTTAATTATATGAAAGAACACAGCGACTTCTTTTTCAAAACTATAGATGATGTCAGAGAATTTATTTTTAAAGAATGATAATACGCCGACTCCTGCAGACTGGAAAAAATGGGGTTTGTAAGCATTGGGAAGTCCTCAATTATTCAGCAAAGAGTTCTTTTACTGACACAAGTTCATCAATTATCTTAATTTTTTGAGGACATTTCGGCTCGCATTCACCGCATGCAACACACAGGTCAGCACCCTGATCTTTTAGGAAACGTCCATAAACAA
>Ga0307988_1000498_pt1 | contig 27209 bp, 27 predicted proteins | sample EllFjometagen183_FD_203166 | JGI IMG/M metagenome (GOLD analysis project Ga0307988, IMG submission 203166) | Marine microbial communities from Ellis Fjord, Antarctic Ocean - #183 | ecosystem: Environmental > Aquatic > Marine > Unclassified | place: Southern Ocean | collected 2014-10-08 | reverse complement strand
GTAACAATTAAAGCTGGCAAACCACCTTACTTTCATGTAGGGGATTAAGAGGAATTATTATGAAATTTACAGTACGTGATGGAAGTATTAAAGACTGCGAGCTTAAACAAATTAAAGGTGCATGGTTTTACATAACACCCAACAATGGATGGTATGTAGCTGATTCTAATGAAGCTGGTGAGGTACTCAGCTTAGGTAATGGTTGTTCGGTGGTTGAAGAATCCACACCTATAGTCATTCAACCAGTTACAGTTGCAAACACAGTTGCAGAAATCAAAACATATTTAGACCTATCAAATATTGATTATCTATCAACCGATTTAAAAGCTGACCTCCTAGCGAGAATCTAATGTCAGTTTGTGAGAATAAAGTCTATACAGTGCTCGGGCTTAAGCTTCGGCTTAATTGGGCTGAAACCCATCATGGGTATTATGGCATAGTTTTAATACTTGGTAGCATCCCTGGCCTATCCTCAGGCGTTTTATGGGTATCCATAGCCTCTTATATATCATTCGTTATTGGAGCATACTTATTTGCAGATGACATGCTTTGGCAACACCCAAAACAAGTCAAACAGTTCAATCCCTGTTATCATTCACCCGTACACCGCTTTATATATGATTACTTAAAACTGTATGACCGTAAATGGTATAGGAAGCTAAATCAGTTTGCAGACTGGTTATTCGCATCTAAGATCAGAATTATAATATCCGTAATACTAACGCTAACCCTATACATAATGTTAAGAGGATGACTTCCCCAATGGAACATTTCGAGTTGATACTGTCTGAAATACGTGATATAAACAAAACTACATCTGGAATACGTGCAGACCTGAACACCCTGGCAGGAGTTAATAAAGCGCAACATAGCGAAATGGAAAAAACCCTCATAGCTTTAGCATCGCAAATTGGTAACCAAAATGGTAGAGTCACAAAGTTAGAACATTTTAAAACTACCATCCTCACAAAAGTAAAAGTGATCCCTGCTACAATCTCAGCAATATTTGGGGTGGTTACGCTGGCAATAGGTTTATACCTAAGGGGTAACGGATGAGCAAGAAATATATTATTAGAAAGGTATCGAAATGACCACATATAAATTTAATTTTACACTATCAAAAGTTGCTGGCTTTATCTGTCTAGCTTATGCTGGATGGTTGATATACCTTGGCGAATATAAAGAGGCTGGTATATGGGGATTAGCTGGTATGGGTATTTTTAGTGTAAAGAATTTTACGAGTAAATAAATGGTTAGACTGTATCAAATTTCTCTTCTCGTGTTGCTTGGTGGTATCATCTATTTATATCTGATGGTGCCACCTTCTCCTGATCCAATATATATTAAAGGTACCACAACAATAGATACATTCTATCTTGAACAAGATACAATTAGATTAGATCCAATAATATTAAAAGTACCAGTCCGGGATACCATATACGTAGATTCTAATCAAGATTCTATACAGAGTGGAATAGCTTCTTTAGACACCATCTTATTATCTGGTGATACTCTTAATGTAGACTATTATATTGAACCATCAATATTTGACGTACGTTTAAGATATCATTTGGATTCTACTATGGTTCTAGAGGAGACTCGGATTGATACAATCCTTACAACCGAGTTTAAATCCAAAAAATATGATAACTTTCTAGTTGGTTTTGTTTCAGGCAATCTATCTATGTTGGTACTGGTAAAAGTTTTGATTGGAGTTTTATAATGCCTCAAAATGATGTACAAGCTAAAAGACGTGGTATGTTTCTTTTTCCTGAATCGCCTATACAACCATTACCAATTAATGAGTCTACATGGGATCAAGCTGTAGCGCAGTATATGTCAGATAATCCTGGAAAAACTGAAGACTCTGAAGGTAGTTTTCGTGAGATTCGTTCTATCTCTAATGATCTACGTATAGCAGAGCATATAAGATTTGTAAGAGAAACAAGGGATGGAACTGGGCAAGGTGGTCGTGACAGTACTTTCATAAAAGAGGCCGAGAAGTTCAAAGGATTGAATCCAAATTTAGATGTTACTATAAAACCTTTTTATGGTGAAGATGAATTAGCTCAATCTATACAAGAGATGCAAAATCAAGCAGGTTCTGATACAGTTGATGTAGGAATTTTAGGTCATGCAGATTTAAAGTTTGGTGGTGTAGCTGTTGATAAATTTCCAGAGCTTGTTAAGGGTGACGATGATACATGTGGTAATGTAGGTGGTGTTTATGTGGGCTCATGTAACTATGGTACTGATTATTTTTCTGAGAGCCGTGATTCCCTCTCTGTGGCATTTAACGCACCAGTGTTTGCTCAAGATAGGTTTTGGAAGGGCTTTAGGGCCAGGACTAAGACAGAGGAAAAAGATTTAATATCCTCAGGATCAGATCAACTTGGTAGTCGTATATTCACTCCAGGAGCTAACGTTACTAAAACACCTGTAGCAAAACGTTATGCACTTTACAAAGAGCCCACAATAGCAAAACCAGGAGAATTTTAATAATGAATATACGTAAGACCAGGAGTGTTTGATGCGCCTACTACTAGATAGAGCCTATGATAATGGAAATGCAACTATAGGTGTTTTAACTCGTGAAGGTAAGTTTGAGGTCTTCACTTTAGAAGATGAGAAACGTACGAAGAAAATCAGTGGTGAAACTCGCATACCTGCAGGTTTGTATTTCATCAAATTCCAGAAGATCGTGACACCTAAGACTATAGCATATCGTAAGAGATATGATTGGTTTTCTTTTCACCTGCAGATTATGAATGTGGCAGGGTTTACAAATGTATATATCCACGTAGGCAATTATGATACAGATACAGATGGATGCGTGTTACTTGGACTTTCTGCAGATGCAGATAAAGGTACCATAGGGAAGAGTGCCTTAGCTTTTAAACAGCTCTATCTCAAGGTAGCACCTGTCTTAGAAGCGGGTGAACAAGTTAGTTTGCGGATTTTAAATTAACAGCTTTGGCCATTTAATGTTCGAAGCTACAATAGTTAAAAGATGAAAGATCATAGAGATCTGTTGTCTGGTTGGTAGGCCCTGTGTCCCTTCCCCTGCATGGGGTCTTATCTTTAGAGGAAATTATGTTAGACATTAGCGGATTAAAAAGTGTAAATGAGAATCCAGAGTTGCATTCTGTCTTAGAACAAGCCTATCTTAAAACAGACTTGTATGCTAAGACATTTTATGCAAACAGATTCTCTTTAGCCTTTACAGATTTACACCAGCAAATGTTTGATGTAGTTGATGCAAAGAATGCAGATGGTACACCAAAGTATCAAAAGGTTGTTATTAAAGCTCCTCGTGGTATCGGTAAATCATCAATAGCTAAGACACTTGCCGCAAAAAGGATTAGATATTCTGATGCGCATTACGTGGTTTATATAGGAAAAACATTTGACTTTGCATCAACTCAGACTGAGAATGTAAAGAATGGGATGCTTCAAAATAAATTAGAGAATGGTTTATTTGGATCAATCAAAATGAAGAAGGCAACAGACGAGTTTTCTGATACATTTAGTAAGAAGGCTTGGATGACTGCATCTGGTTGTATGGTTTTTCCTCGTGGTGCGAATCAGCCAGTTCGTGGTTTGTTATTCGATTATGATGGTTACTCATATAGACCCGATCTATACATCATAGATGATTTAGAAGATAAGATAGAAATCTTAAATCCTGACTTTAGGGCTCGTATGGAGGATTGGTTTTTCTCGGATGTGGTTAAATCTGTGCCTCTTCCAGGTGTAAACATGAACTGGCAGATTGTCTATATCGACACCTTGAAGCACTCAGATTCTTTGCTCCAAAAACTCTTAGATAATGATCAATGGAAATCAGTCGAACTTTCTATTTGTGATGCTGATTATAAAACATTTGCACCGGATTTCATGTCCAATCAAGACATACAAGAAGAATTAAAGGAAGCTAGAGATAAACCACATCTATTGGATATATTTTATCAAGAGAGAATGGGTCTTCCAATCTCAGCAGAAAATAGAACATTTGATAAAAAATATTTCCAACAGTACAATGAACAATCAACAGATTTTCAAAGAGAGCTACACCTAAACGAGATTCAATCCTGCACCTTACATGATCCAGCTAAAGTTACAGTTAATCCTAAAAATGCTGACTCAGCAATTGTCACAATAGGTGTCAATACCAAAAGACGTAAGATCTATATACGTGAGATCGCATATGGTAAGATGCATCCTGATGAGCAATATGCTGAAGCAGGTAGACAAATCAAGAAATATAATTGTGAGCTTTTAGGTGTTGAGGAAAACTCCTTACATGAGTTCATCGAATACCCTTTTAAAGAGTATTTAAAACACAACCACATAGATGTACAATGGTTGAATCTTAAACCTAGAATGGGTAAAACCAAAGGTACAGGTAAAATAGAAAAAATCAAAGCCTTAATATCTTTTTATAGATCACACATCATATATCATGAAGAAAATTTGGTACGTGACCCACATATACACGATGGAGATAATATACTAGAAAGTCAACTACTGCAATTTCCTAGAGGAAAAACGGTTGACGTGGCCGATGTTGTTTCTTATATTATACAAGTGTTAGCAGAATACTTTGTATATTTCGATAGTGCTGAGGTGGATGATAGAGAATTTGAATACCAACAGTCTATTGAGGATGAAGAAGAAGAATGGCTAGCAACTACGGATGAACTTCCCGATGAATGGAGAATCAATTAAATGAGTAATAGTAGTTATACACCTCATAAAGAGTATAAGTACAAATATCCTAAAGGCTTAGGTAACAGATTAAAACCTGGTTCTGAGTTTCATGGTAAACTTATAACTATGCTACTAGAATATAGTGATATGTCCCAGAGTCATATGTCATCTAGGTACCCTGAATGGGATGCTATTAATAACACTCTTACAGCATATATACCGGCAGATGATGTTACAAGTATAAGGAAGTCAACTGGTACAAGTCCACTCATAGTCCCTGTTAGCTATGCACAATTACAGACCCTCTTAACCTATATGATGTCATATTTTATGAATGATCCAATATTCAAATATGCTCCTGTAGGTGGTGACGCCCATGATAGAATTGGTAATGCCCTCTTAGAGCATAATGTACATCTTCAAACCAAGAAAGCAAAAATGGGTTTGAATTTTCATACATTTTTTAGAGATTCATATTCAACTGGTTTTGGTGTTATGGTTCCAGTATGGGATGTAAAGAAACAGTTAGTAATTAGAACTAGGCAGAAAAAAGATCCAGGATTATTCAGCTTTGGTCGACCTACAACTGAAGAGTATGAAGATGAGAGGATCATCTATGAAGGTAATAAGCTCTACAATGTTGATCCATATACATTCTTTCCTGATCCAAATGTTTCTATCTCCAATATTCAAGATGCAGAGTACTATTCGTATTTGGAGCGAACGTCTTATCTTGCGCTACAGCGTATGGAAGATCAAGAGGATGATCCATCTGAATCGTTATTTAATGTAAAATATCTTAGAGACATAGATGGTAAGAGTAAATACTTCTATTCTTCTAGTAGGACTAAAGAGAAGACGGATACCAGTTCTCAGTTAGCCAATACTGATAGTGACACCATGGTTAAGATCATGGATGTTATGCATTATTTTGTTGACCTCATTCCAAGTGAAATAGGATTATCTAGTTCCAATGATGTGGCGACTTGGTTATTCTCAGTTGGTGGTGATCAGATCATAATTGATGCACACGAAGTAACTTTTGAACACGGCCTAAAACCGATTGTGACTGGCTCTCCAGATATGGATGGATATTCTATATCACCCACATCACGACTTGAGATGATGTTTCCTCTACAGGATACAATGGATTGGTTATTCACATCTCATATTGCCAATGTTAAAAAGGCGTTAAACGATGTGATGGTAGTTGATCCTAAGAAAGTTTATCTTCAAGATCTTATGAATCCAAAACCTGGCAAACTTATTAGACTTAAAAAGTCTGCATGGGGTGAAGGTGTAGATAAGGCTATCCAACAGTTGAAGGTTACAGATGTTACTGGATCTCATATGCGGGATACAGCCGTAATAACAGATATGATCAAACAGGCTAGTGCAGCCTCAGATGTTGCTTCAGGAAATGTTGAGAGAACAGGTGAACGTGTTTCAGCAACCGAAGCGTCTAATGCATTTCAATCTTCTGTAGGACGTATCCAAAAAGATGCCATGTTATTTTCTCTCCAGGCATTTGATGATTTAGGATTAATGCTTGGTGCTAATACAATTCAATTTATGTCAGGTTCCTATAGACAACAGCTTACTGGTGATTGGGCAGAAATTTATGCTAGAGAGATGGGCGGAGATACTGTAGCCAGATATAATCAAGAATCCCTAGATATTCATTTTGATTCATCTGTTAATGATACAAATAGATTATTATCTCAGGGTAGTATTGATGCATGGAATACATTATATGGAAACCTACTATCAAATCCAGAGGTTGCTCAGGGTTTCGATATGTCTAAGATATTTATGCACTTAGCTAGAAGTATGGGCGCAAATAATGTGCACGAATTTATAAAGAATACGCAAGTTCAGGTTCAGCCAAACCAACAAGTTGCCGATCAAGCTCAGGCAGGTAATATAGTTCCTGTAGGAACAGTCTAATGAATAAGATAATCAAAACAATGTATGAGGCTTCTAGAGTTGCTGCACGTTTAAAGAGTGATGAGCCTATTAAAGATCCAATTGAATTAGAATTGTATGAATCAAATATAGAACAGCTAAGAGATTTCATTAGATCCAATGTATGGAAGGACATGTCTAATGCAATAGGAGGAATGCTTGAACAGGTTCAACTGGATCTCATAGTTGGTGATACCATAGACAACATCAGACAGCTTCAAGGTAATGCTAAGATGCTTCTATTTTTAGCTGAACTTCCTGAGAGCATGCTTGATGAAATGATAACAGACAAGCAGATTCAAAAAGAGGAAGATGAAGATGAAGATGAATAATTTTAAAGCGCAAGTTTTATTTGCTCCTGATACTGGTAAAGGTGATTTAGAAGAATTAGATGACACAATGGATGAGGGTGAGGGATCGGATTTTGCGGATGATTTTGCAAGCCCATTAGGCGGTTCTAGTGAGGCATCTAAAAAAGCTGATAAAGAGTTAGAAGAAGAGGAAGATGATTTTGTAGATGAGAATGACTTAGATGATTCTGATGATGAGGATATTTCAGATGATGATGAGGAAGATGAGGAAGAAGAAGAAGAAGATCAGGATGAAGAAGATGAAGAGGATGAAGAAGATGCTTCTAATGAGACAGAAAAAACAACCAAAGCTTTCCTCTTAAAAACAATTGACACCCTCTCAAGTGGTTTAGATTTAAATGATGTTCAAGCTGGTGAAGTTGTAGATCAATCCTTTATTTCAGATAAAGAGTTTGAATCTTTCCAAACAGCCGAATCTGCAACAGAAATGAATAAGATTTTTAACAACATATATAAAAAGATCATAGCAGTAAGTGATACCAGGGCAAATAAAATTGCAGGGAATAAAGTTGCTCATCAAGTTCAAACTGCTACCACAACAGATAATTTTTATCGGTCAAATCCTGAGTTGGCTGATGTGAAAGAATTAGTAATTTCAAAAGCTAAGACCATCTTTGCGAAGAGTGAAGATAAAGATTTAACACTGGCTGACTTGCTAGATAAAGCTGGAACTGAGGTTCGTGAGGCTCTCGGACTAAAGAAGAGTAGTAAAAGCAAAGATGACAAGAAGTCATCAAAGGCACCAAAGAAACGGGTTAGAAAGTCCCCTAGAGTTCCTGGAACTAGAGGTGGAGGAAAAACTAAAAGAAGAGCATCGTCTAAACAGAAGTCAGGTTTAGAGGCAGAGCTTGATATGTTCTCACAACACAATAAGAAAACAAGGAGCTTGTAATGGGACAAAATAGCGTTTCCGCAAGACAAAATTCTGCACTTCGAGATAATTATCCAATTCATCTCCTAGCTGCTGAAGAGCTGGTAGTAGGCTCTCAGAATGTAGTAGCAACTGCTAATACAGCTACTGACAGTTATACTGTTACACTTCCACCAGTCGGTCCATCAGCTGGTACAATTATTTCTATATCTGCAATTATAGCTAACGCAAAAGCTGTGACAGTTGCGGATAACAATGATGATGCTGGTTTTACTGATGTCGTTTTGAATACTACACTAGATAATTTAGTGCTTTATTCTACTGGTATCTACTGGCGTAAACTTTTTAATGGTGAGGTATAATCATGGGTGATGTAGCAATTCCTGGGATGATAGGTCCTGGAGACTTTACGGCAGATCAACGTCCTAAAGATTGGACACAAGGTATGTTGGATATTGATCCTAATGGTGATGTTATCCTTACGTATCTTTTATCAATTCTACCAAAAGTAAAAACTGTAGATAATGATTTTAACTGGCATGATCGGTATAGACCATCTCTAACTGCCGCAGCAACTGGTATCTTTACTGATGCTCTCTTGTCTGCAGCTTACACAGCAACGGATGCTGCTGTTGGTCGTGTACTCTATATCAAGTTGGCTGAAGCTGATGCGAAGATGTTTCGTGGTGGTGATCAACTTCTACTGAGAAAAGATTTAGACGCTTCTGTAGATAAAAACTCTCTGGTACTCAATCGAGTTATCAATGGTGCTTCTTCTTATGTAGCTGTCAAGCTGTTAGAAGCTGATGAAGTTAATCACTCTATCAGTCTTAAGCATATGGATATTGTTGCAGGAGCTGGTACTGCACAGGGTGTTGGATCGCCCATGCCAGATTCTGTCACGTATGCACCTGAGAAGTATAACAACAGAACTCAGATTTTTGAAGAGTCTCTAGATTTATCCAGAACTGGATTGAAGACACATCTTCGTACTGGTGATATCTATATGGATGCTAAGACCCTGGCTCTCCAGACTTTGCTCCAGAAGAAAGAGCGTGCTTATTTCTTTGGTTCCAGATATGAAGATACAGACGATAAAGGAAAAGAACGTACATTCACTGGTGGTATTCGATGGTTCTTGCGTGAGCATGTTCCTGAAAATATCTTCAACTTTGCTTTCGATACTGACTATGCTGGAGTAACATGGAAAGTCGGTGGAGAAGATTGGTTGGATAACGCAATGGAACAGTTGTTTCGTTATGGCTCTGATACCAAGTTTGGTATTTCAGGTCCTGGTTGTTTACTAGGTCTTAAAGCCATTGCTAAGCAGAATTCTAGTTATGAGATTACTTCTAAGACTACTTCCTATGGGTTGAATGTCTATGAATTTGTCAGTCCTTTTGGCAGAATCTTGTTCAAGAAACATCCTGATTTTATTTATGACAATGTTATGCGTCATACTACTTTCGTATTGGATACGAAGTATATGCATGATCGTGTTATGGATTCAATCACATTCAAACCTGATCCAAACAAGGGTAAGGGTGGTAACAACTCTATTGATGGTGTCAAAGAAAGTTTCCTCGGTGAGACTGGATTGATGCTTCGCAACCTGAAAGCCTTCGGTATGTTGCAGGGTTTCGGTGTTGATAATGGACTAACGCCTTAATAGGCTATAACAATTGGTGGGAAGATTCTCTGATTCTAGATCTTTGAATCTTCCCAGCTTTCAACAATTAATGTACGAAGCTGTGGGATTGATACTATGAATTTACTTGAATTACGCACCAAGTTTGTAGAGATAACAGGTAGATATGATCTAGTTGTGGATGACACCAGTTTTGTAGATGATGGTGCAGATTTTTACATCAAAGAAGCAAACAAAGAGCTTTATCGAGATCAGGATATTCTCCCTAATCAGATGGAAGCTTGGTTTACCATACCCAAGGGTTCAGTAGTATTCCCCATACCGAACCTCATTACTCTTGAGTCAATGTACTTTATTGATTCAGCAGGGGACAAAAAATTTATAGACCCTATTACAGATAAGAAGTTTAAAGAATATTATCCTGCATCACGTAAGGGAGCCCTATTATCTAAGGAGACTCTACCTAGTGTTACTGCATCCTTAACTGGATCAACAATAACCTTTGTAGGTTTTGATCCTGTAGCATATGGTTTCTTGAAGGGCATGTCTTTAGAGTTGGCTGGAACAGCAGGATTGGATGGTTCTTATATACTTGCATCTCGTACGAGTTCAACCATCATAGTCGAGGAGACATTTGCAAGTTCTGAGACCGATCAAACAATAGATTTGGCTGGTTACTTCGGAGATGTTGGGACACCCGAATTTGCACGCTATACAGGATTGAATGTTTCAGGTCAGAGTATAGTACAACAAGGTAATGTAGGTCTATACTTTAATTCACCATTCGAATCTGAGGTCACCCTATTTGTGGAGGGTTTATTCCTTGACTCTCTCTTAGTGGATACAGACGAATCTTATTGGAGTATCAGATCTCCCATGCTTCTTCTAGCACAGGCAGGATGGTTTCTAGAAGTAACCTATCGTAATACGAATGGTATGAATGATTGGAAGAATGCAATCTTTCAGCTCAAGGAAGCCTTAGAAGCTGAGTTTAGTGAGTTAACAACTCGTGAGGTTGATCAGATGGAAGAAGCCTACTAATGAAAGAGTTCATCCTAAATATTAATCCATTCGATAAAGGATTAAATCCAATAGGTAAAGATGACCCAAATTACTTTTTGGATGGCTTTGATGTAAGGATAACCGAATCTGGTATGGAATCAATTGACTTTGACCTATCAGGTTTTCTTGCATCAACTGATTTGAGTGCCCTACATAACATAGGAGCCAACTATAGATTTCCTCAGATCTTTGAGATTTTAGGCTCACTTTATCTATTGAGCGAGACAAGATTGTTTGCAATCAATTCAGATAATATTACTGAAATCTCTATGTTGGATGCTTATACTAATGTTGTATCAACTGCGATAGCTGATGGCAAATGGCATTTTACATATCTAGGAAATACTCTGTATCTTTCAAATGGTAAGAGTCAAATCTTTAGAAGAGGTGCATCAGAAACTTGGTATGTAGAAAACTATGTGAATATCAACTCAGTTGAAGAGTATTCAGGTCATATGATAACTGCAGGATTTGATGACACCTACTATAATGCTAGATGGCAAGAATATTTCAACCAGTCATTTAATAAGATTACTGTACCAACTTATAGTATGTCCAAAACTACTATAGCTTGGGGTGCTGTCAATGCTGGAGATCTATTTTGGTTATACTATCCAGATGAAGCATTTGAAGGTCCATTGTCATCTTCTCAGGGTTATGACTTCTTAAAGAATTGGCTATACAGAGGTGATTCAGGATTCATTGATATTCCAGAACTAGGTGAGGTTTTAGCACTTAAAAAGACTGGTGATTTTCTAATAGCTTATGGCACCAAACAAAGTGTAATCCTCACCTTTCAGGTTGATCCAATACCTTCTTTAAGTATTGTAAGAAGATTACCATTTGGTATACAAAGTCGGGATGCAATAGATGGTGATAACCTAACACATTTTATAATCACACATAAGAATAATCTTATGAAAGTTCAAGATGGTAAATTTGAATCTTTAGGCTTTCCTAAGAAACTCGATACAACAGATTTTAGTTTAACATACAATAACAAATATGATGAGGTTTATATCAATAGCCCAGGATCGTGTTATTGCTATAACAAAGGTTTATCCAACATATTGAATGCAATACCTAGCGCCTTCGAGCCTAGTTAATTAACAAAGGAGTTTTAAAATGAACAATGATTTAATTATGAAGCTTAAAGGTACAGTTACCCATTTTGAAACTGACCTTGATAACAACGAGATTGAAGGAACCAGAGTTGAAGACCATAACTCTATTGGTGACGATCTAAAGAAGTATCTTGCACATTCAATAGGGGACACAGTTGATGAAGCGTTAGATGATTTCTTTACAACATCAGCTGTTACATTGAACAAAGATGGGATAGCATTATATTCTCCAGGATTGTTAGCTCTTACTAGTGCATTTATTACTACGCTAAATGTTGGTGGAGACGGTACTGTTTCTTATGTTGAGTTCTATGGTTATGCTGAAGGTGCTATTAGTCTTATTGGTGATCTTCAGCTGGGTTATAAAGCTGATGCAACACCTCAGTTTACTAGTGTATTTGCTAGTTATGCCATCAACAAATCGGTAGATGCAGATCGTAAATATCACTTTTACTGGAAGATCACAATAGGTTAATTAGCAAAACTTAAGGAAACCTAAAGATGCCTGTACCTATTCAAAGTGGTGTTATCACAGCAATGAGTTCTGATACTATAACAGCCTCAGAAATTGAGTTTAATATAAATGATAATAATGGTGTTCTCCTAGGTACTTTATCATATGTTGCACCTACATGGACCTTCATACAAGGTTCATTGAGTTCTGACTCACAACATTTTGCTACTCTTGAAGCAACTTTGAATGCTGGTGGGTCTTTAGGTTTTCTTAGTGGTGAGACTCTTAGTATCACCTTAAATTCTGTTGTATACTCGATACCACTATTTCCATCATTACCCGAGTCTATAGAATTATTTTTAGACACACAGGGAACATTATTTACTGATGCTAGTTATATAGGTGTATATGATGGAGATGGTTCCATTACTACTGAATCTATTACATCAGCAGATATTACTGATGAAGTCCTTCCTGATGAAACATATAATACTTTATATGTCAATGATAGAGTTGATGCGAATAAAGATGTTTCAGACGAAACCATAGAATCGATTATCTTATCAGATACTAATGCTATAGAAGAAGTTGAGGATTCAACTGTAGAGTACATAAACTTAATAGAATTAATTGATCTTGATGATGAGGTAGAAAGAAGTGACACCCTCATTATTTTAGATTCAACCTATACTGAGTCTGAAGAGCGAACTTTGGATGAGATTAACATATCCGAAGATGCAGAAGAAATGGGTGATTCATCAGATGAGGTTTTGAGTATAACAGATTATCAAATATCTGAATATTCTGATTCTGCTACCCCACTGGTTAGATATCAACTTCCAGATTATCCAATGAATGATGTTGTACTACAGTCTTTATCTGAGCCATATTCAGATAGTAGGTTTTTTCGATTCGGCCCATTTGACTTTGGAACTACCTCATTAAAACATTTGGCTGTAATTGAGTTGGCGACCAAATCAGATAATAACATCTATGTATGTTTGGAGTACAATTATAATTTTGGATCAACTTATAGAACCAGTAAATTTGTTAAGTTATCCAAAAAAGGATTTGCACATATACCAATCACAGCAGTCAACTTTAATGTGATTGTCCTAACAATAGGTAAAGATCTATTAAAATTTGATTACCTAAAACTTGCACATAAATTCGTAGACAGAAGCTCTACAAGGGGAATATAACATGTTTGCAAAATATCCACAGGAAGAAATTAAAAAGTATTGGCCTAAGTTTGAACATCTTATAAAGGAGAATCTTCCTCCAACTTCGTTAGGTTTAAAAGTCGATACTGATGAAATGTTTGAGAAGCTAATGCGTGATGAAATGCATCTTTGGATATTTGCAAACACTAAAGGTGATGTGATAGGATTCCTAACTACTTCATTCACAATAGAGGTTGGATTTGATTTCAAGAGTCTTATTGTATATTCTGCTATAGCAACAGAAGCTATAGATGAAGATGAATGGAGATCAGCCTTAGTATCTTTGAAGGATTTCTCAAAGAAGTATGAATGTAAAAGAATCTTAGCATATACAACCAATGAGAGAGTAATTGAAATTGTTAACATGTTGGGCGGTAGAACAGACTACCATCTAGTTACGTTGGAGGTTTAATATGAGTGGCGGTGGAAGTTCAATAGGATACGCAGATTATATAATGGGCATACATAATATAGTAATGCGTGGCGGTAAAATGGCTGAAAATAGTTCTGATCCAGATCCTGAGAGTCTCAATTTTGAGCGGGATGATGGGTTGATCCGTAAGCTACAGGTATCATTAGATGATGAGACAATCTATGATGATAAAGAAGATTTTATCTACGACCCAAATGCGTCTAGATCAGTTCCTGACTCAACTGGCTCTAAATCTATTCGAACATCATCTAATCTTAATACTTTCCTAGCTAGGATTGAAGAGGAAGTTGATCTATCAACACAGCTTACTAAAGAGGATCTTGAAACATTAATTACTAATGCCAAAGATGTTGATTCACTGAGAGATGAATTAGATACAGAAGCACTTAATACTTTATTACTGACCTTGTTTAGTAGTGCCTCAACTAATGCTAACTCCGCCACATCAAGTAGCCTCAGTAAAAATAGATTCGCAGTCACTGATATTTTTACTAATCTTAAAGGTCAAGTAAGCACAGATATTGATAATACAATAACTGATGCAATTGCTACAATCAATAATGCAATCAACACAGATCTAGAGGCAGATGTCACTAAAGTCAACAATCTGGTTGGGTCCTTAACAACAACTGTGGTAGATTCAATATCAAGTAGAGTCAATACAACTGTAACTCGTATGTTAAATACTGTAGCTGAATTCAATAGTGAGATTACCACATTGGTGGATGCATATACAGATCAAGGTGAATCAAAACATCAGAAAGCCATAGGAAGACTGACAGCCTCAATGGGTCAGAGTGGATCCAATATGAGTTCGGCTTTATCCTTTGGTTTATCCAATCTGGAAGAAGAACGCATCAGAGATATTCAGTTGTATCGAGCTAATTTGGAGCTTGAACTAAGAGATAAGATCTTTTCTATATATAGTAATGCTGGAGCTGAGTTGAATGCTGCTTATAGTGCATATCAAACTCAAATTAGTAATGACACAGCAAAACTAACTAGCTTTGTTAATTCTTACGTATCAGGTTATGTTAGCAATCTCCAATCTGTTATGGGTAGTATCCAACAAGCTCATGGAACCAATATGCAGGTTGCATCTGAAAGAGGTAGAGCCACTACAGGTTTGGTTGGTCAAGCAACTTTACAGGATCAAGCAACCAGAGAGCGTGACAGGTATAATACATTCGCAACATTGATTAATGATAAAAATCAGTCATATCAAGATTATTTAGCTCTGAACAGTTTGTTATCACAAGTATCTCAAATGTCCTATATAGCTAATAAAGAATACTATGATAAGTTAGCTGAGTTAAAATTTCAAGATCTCAGATGGGATCTAGATACCTATGCTTATCTAGGAAACTTTTTAGGCGCACCTGGATCATCTGTTTCTAAATCTAATGACTTGACAACCCGTGAGTCTGTTATGGCTGGTATTACTACTGGTGCAATGGTAGGAACAGTTGGTGGTATTCCTGGAGCTGTAGGTGGTGCTGTTGTAGGTGGTATCTTGGGTGGAGTTAGTGCAGCAACCAGTAAATAGATAAATAATAAAGGATTATATAAATGCCAAAATTTAAAAGTTATACACAGTTTGCTAGGGCATATCAAAATGGTGATATAAGTGATGCAGAATTTGATAGAGATCATCGCTTTTATAATGATCTACCCAAAAATACCGTATCAACTAAAGCACCCTCAGCTACTTTTAAATCACCAGAGAAGCAGTTTAGTAAGATAAAAACTAAAACACCTGAGACAACTCAATTGGCAGCACAGAAACTTAAAGACACTGTAGAAGGAAGAACAGTCACTAATAAACAAATAGATATTACAGGTGGTATGACCTCATTAAGTGATCTTTTTCCAGAACCATCCTTGGGTTCTACAATAGCTACACCTGATACTAGTACAGTCACTCCTGATCCTAAACCTGTGTTAGCTCCTCCACCAGTTGTTACTGAGATTGGTCCAGATGGTGTTCCATTAGAGGTTGATCAAATAGATAAAACACCCCCTGTAAGTCAAGTATTGAGTCAGATTAGTACACCTACAGTTGCAGGTATCCCACAAGCACGTCAAGACGTAACAGATGCTAGGGATGATGCACTCAAGACAGCTAATACATTTAAGAGTCCTGAAGTACCAAATCCTGCTGATGAAATTCCTGCAGGCATAGAAGATGAATTAGCAACCTCAGGTTCCATAAGTACACCTATATCAGCTGAAGTTTTAGCTGGAGCATTACCAAAGGTAGCTGATCCCACGACAGGTCAACCTGTAGAAACTCCTGAGGCAAAAGGTGTGATTAGGAGGGTAGATGATTTTATTCGATCTCCTAAAGGTGGAATGCTATTTGCTCAGATTGCCCTAGCAACTACTCAGCAAGGTTCAAGTGAAAATCAACTAGCAGCTACTATGTTTCAACAGTTTCAGAATCAAGCTTCTTTGGAGGATAGGTCTCTATTGACACCTGAACAACGTACTGAGCAGGATAAACTAGATTTAGAGAAACAAAAACAAATTGAGACTGAATTGACTGGTGCAGCCACACGTAAAGAGGGAGAGTCTAGAATGGCTCACTTGAGACAGCTAGATAAAAACATCGGTTTACAAATGGAGCTAGATTCAGGTGCAAGGCAATTTACTCTTGATGTGATGGACCAAAAACAGTTTTACAACTTGGAGTTGTTGGATAACAAACTCGCAGGTGACATAGCAAAAATGGTTACCCTAGGTACAATTACTGAGGCTGAAGGTAAGGTAATGCGTAAAGAGAATATGCAGGATCAAATCAAGTTAGCTCAATTCAACCATGAACTTCAAAAAAGTTTGTTAGAGACTAAAAGTGCAGTTGAGCGTGAACAGTTAGCAACTAAAGGTTGGGCTGATCAGCAAAAATTATATAATGCAACATCTAAAGATACATGGGATAGAACTTCCAAGTTGCATGCAACTGCCATAACAGCTGACTCATATGTATTAGAAGATAGAGCCTTGATAGTTAAAGAATATGCTGATCAGATGGATGGTTATTTAAATTCCGCAGTACAGAGTGGGGGTATGTCACTACAGCATGCTAACTCTTTACAAACACAGCAAATATATCAGGTATTAACTCAAGCATATCCTGGCGCACAAGTTAGTCAGCCAAAATATACTGAGAATGGGCCTATATTCAAAATAATCTATACACCCACTAGGGGTAACACAAAAGGTATTGAGCAATCTATTATATTAGATGCTAGAGGAAATACAGTAAAATAAAGGATTAAGCAATGCCACAGTACAAGACTGCTACATTGGATGAAGATGGTTTCGATTTTAGCGACCCACTTAAAAATTTAGATAAACCAGCAAAATTAGAGGATGAAGAGTCTTTTAATTTCTCTCCTGTTAAGCCATCCCAAACCAACTCCAGCTTCGAACAATTAACGGCCATAGCTGTAGATGAAACTCAAGCATCTGAAACTTTGGTTGATGATGGGTTTGACTTTTCGAGTCCATTGGAGACACCTGCGGGTCTGCAGGACTTTGAGTTTGGCCCAACAAGGGGTCAAGGTGCCACTTCGATTGGTCTGCCAAGTGGTAAGTCCACCGAAAATTTAGACGGCCCACAATTGGCTCCTCTGGATGATATTCCATATGAACCATCCGAATCAGAATCTCAATTCCTAAACTCTTTAGATCATGGATTGAATTCTGTCAAAGCCAATTATTATAGTTTGATCGGTGAAGATGAAACAGCCACTCAAATCATGGAAGCCTCCAACTTAGAGAACAAAGATCGAGGTGGAGCTACAGGATTTATAGGTGGTGCCCTACTAGGTATTTTACCTACAGCAGTTGCAAGTGGATTATCTTTAGTTGCAGCTCCTGCAGTTGCTACTGGTGCTGCGATTACAGCTATGGCATATTATGTCACTACTAGCATGGGTCAGGCTCAAAGAGAAATCTATGATTATGAGCAAGAAACAGGTACTGATGTTTCACAATCTAAAGAGATATTAAAAACTTTTGGTTATGGTATAACAGCTTTAGTTGTCGAGTCTCTAGGTTTTGGATCAGCCAAGTTTGCTCGTGCTGCCAATCCTAAGATGCTAATAGAAATCGGTGAAGCTTTCACTAAGAAAGAATTCTCCAAAGCTAGTAAGCTAATAGTTAAAGAGTTACCCAAGGTTGCTCATGCAGCAGGTAGAGCTGAGGCTGGTGAAGAGGTTATTGAGAATACAGTTCAGAACTTGCTATCTAAAACCTATGATGAACATGTTCAGATTCAAGATGGTTTATTAACGAGTCTAGCTCAAGGTTATGGTGCTGGTGCCTTGTTAGGTACAGCTTTAAGAACTGGTGCTTACAAATCCAGTAGAGCATTAGATGCGGCCCAACTGGAGATAGATACTTTTATAGACTCTCAGGCTGAGCTAGCCAATATTGAATTACAACGTGCTGGTAGAGTCTTATACGCTACTGAGAATAAAGTACAGACTTCTCATATTGGTAAACCCACTGAGCTTCAAGAGATTGACTATTCGCCTGACATGAAGCTAATGAAAGAACGGGATATTAAAAATAATGAAAAAGATCAACAGAAAAATGATGATCTATTATATTCTGAGCAATATACTTCCCCAGATGTAGAGACAATAGTAGATTGGGAGAATCAGATACTAGAACTCCAAAGGCTGGAGTATAACTTTGAATCAGACCAATTATTAGACCCTATTAAGCTGCCAGATATAGATTTAACATCTCCTCTATTTGAAAGTCAAAACGCCCATGAGCAACAACTTGCAAAGATGGAACAGATAGCTAATGACCTCAAAGTAGAAGGTGGTAACAATATAATATTAGCCTCCACACCTGTTATGATGGCATTCCGTGAGAGCAAACTCCATGGTGTTAAGGTCATAGCAGCTAAGATGCAACAACCGTTTAAAGTTGCTGGTAAGTTAATTAGTGTACGCCAGCTTTGGGGTGGTGAAATAGGTGTAGCCATGCAAAACCAGATGTCTGTACACTCTATGTATCAAGATAAAGGTATGACCCCCATAAAGCAAATTGCTGAAATTTTTGTAGACATGGATAATAATATTGATACTAGATATATGGTTTCTATCGTGGCTAATGATCCTAAATATATGGAAACACAAACTTTCAAAAGTCTTTCTATAAATGATCAGGCTAAAGTGAATGATGCTGCTGTTGTAATGAGAAACTATTTTGCTGAGAGTTTAGCCATAATTAAAGAAAAGAACCTTTCAACTAAAGGGTTCTATGAAGAACAATCTGAAAAGCTCATTGAAAAGCTAGGAACAAAAATCAGCAAGGGTGAGAGAGTAAAAATTCTTAAAGATCTAAAACGGATGCAGGATTTAAATTTCGTCCATATCCCATACAACCTGTTAATGGCTGGAGGTCATATAACACAGGGCCTCGGTTTGAAGAAGATGGAGTATATGACACAGCGTGAGAGGAAGACGCTAACCATCCAAGATATAATTGAGCCAATATATTCTCCTAAGGGGGAAGTCATACATAAAGGGATTGATACTCCTGCAGCATTCAATTTTGATAATGTGATAGCAAGTTATGCTGATAAGCTAGGTAGGGATGTAGCATTAGCTGAAATCTTTAGCGCTGGTAAAACTGATGGTAGGATTATAGAGATAACAGACTCTAATCGTAAAGAGGATAATTATGAGATTGGCTTTGTAAAACCAGGATCTCTTGCTAGTAAAATAATGAAAGGCTATCAAGTTGATGTACAAACAGCTACATGGCTAAATGATAATACGATACATCAATATAATCCAGGTAAATTTGTTAAGGTCTTAAATGCGGCTAAGCATATATCATTCTTGAATCCAATCTTTCTGGGTATGTATGATATCATACAAGGTACATATGGTGGAAGTTTGTCATACAAATTATTATTCAATGGTGCCATGAAGAAAGCATGGGAGTCAATGAAGTATCCACCACCTGATATGCAACAAGCTTTGGGTCATGGTATGGAATCTAGCATCATGGCAGAAAGCGGAAGGGATAATATTAAAAGTGCTGTGGGTTATGCACAAAATGATGGAACATTAGGTGGAAAGCTAAGACAATATTACCACCAATACATTCTGATCAATGCAGATTTGGCTAATGCTAACCAGAGTGATCTTAAGAAAATCAACCCGTTCAAAAGTATTTATGAAGTGTCATTTAATACTGCATGGTTCCTAGATAGCTTCATACGAAGAACAAGTTTCTATTCACTAAGGGCTGAGGGTATGGGGATTAAACAGGCTGCAGAAGAGGTTGCCCTAATCCATGGTAAGTATGCATCAGTTCCAGTTAAGACTCGTAGATTGTTGAACAAGCTCTTATATACCCCAACATTTAAAATTGTAATGGGTAAATACTTTGCTAGGATGACCAAGGATATTGTGAAGTCAACCAAACATTATGATGATGCAGGACAGAAGGGCCTAGAGACTGCGTTCAGACTCTTTGCTTTGATGGCAGCTCAATCTGCCTTAATGGCTGGACTAGGATTTGAGGAGGAAGAATTCGGTAGAAAGTATACCCGACAGGTTGAGGATGTAACAGGTAAACCACAACAACTTAATATTACATGGTCTGCACCACATAACATGTTCTTTAAATATATCTACCGCTTTTTGAATACCTCTAATGATTCTAGGACCAATCCACTAGTACAATTTCTCAAAGCTAACATATGGGAGTTGAATCCTGTATGGCGTGTAGGCATTCAGATTTGGGGAGAAGATCGTGATCCATCTACAGGTAAAAAAATTACCAAACAGAATGTTAGCGCAGGTAAGAATCAGCTAGCGCAAATACATGCAGCTGCAAAATCTATCTTTCCTCTATATATGGGTGGAGCTAGATCCTTTGCAGGACCATTAGATGATGAGGGTACATCAGATTTGGATTATGTCGGAGACGGGATGTCACCTAAAGAGTTGAGCCTGGTTTCTAAGTTAACCATCTTACCTTATAACTTCCTCTATCTTAGTGATCCAACTTCAACTAAGTACATCAATCGAATGAATGCTTTAAACTCACAGTTGAATGCCTTAGGTAAAGATTACGATATACGTAAAGTTTTAATCCTCAGTGATGAAGATAAAGATCTATATGAAAAAGGTGAGACTGCAACTATAAGTGAGCAAGTTGAGAATATTTTGAGGAAAGTTGAAGAGACAGGAAAAATCTTAACAGAGTATCAAAATAGAGAAGATGAAAACCGAAATAGAAATTATTGATAATCATCTTCCCATATCTTATATTATTTAGCTACAACCTCAATCCCATTATCACCATGGATTATTGTTATGTAATCACCAGATTCTAATGTCTCCAAGATTAAGGCTATATCATTCTTGTTTGCATCATACAAGAACATCTTACTTATCGTTTTTATACCCACCCTACCTTTAGCATTTCTTATATGTTTTAGGATTTTATCCATAACTGAGGCTAAAGGATTCTGACCAAATCCACCGAATACGTTGGGCATCTTTATTTCGGTTTCCTCCAACAATTCTATAGCCTCATTCAAATGGTCGAGCGTAATGATAAGTTCCTTCTGACCCGATTTGACTTGATAACTTGCGCAGATAATCATACTCAATTTCTGAACATGTGTTTGTCTTCGGCCCAAGTATCCTGCAAACTTCTCATCATTAAACGGAGGGTGTGCATCTTGATGTTCATACCACTCCTTCCATCTTTCCATATAACCCTTTGTGATTTGAAATCCACCAGTAAGCATATAGATTCTATCAAGATCCTCCTGTAGTTGTTCCTCCAAATTGGCTTGTTTCTCAGTCAAAAATGGTGCAGCAACTACCTTACCCTTCTTCTCCTCATATACAAATACGATCCTAGAAGTTAGACCTCCACCAATAGCATCCTGTGGTAGAGTTGTTTGAAGCAGCTGAGGAGTTGTTGCTCCCAACAGATTTACGAATACTCCATCTATTTCATCTGTGCCTGAGTTCTTAGTCCTATAAGTCCATCTATCAGCTGAATCATACCAGTCTGATAAATCTGCCATCAGGATAACATTGTTATATCCCAAGAAAACTGTTAGCTCAGGAGAGAAGATTGTCAAACTACTATGAGATGTTATCGTACCACCATCAGGAGTAACACTCGTAATGAATGACTCTTTGAGAGTGGATATCAATGCTTCTCGTGTAGTAGCTTCTGCAGCCAACTTAACTCCAAGTCTTCTCAACATCTTAGATCCTGGGGACATTGCTGTACCCTTCCTAGCCGCTGGAGGACCAACCAATACAATATACATGTTTGGATATAGTTTGTATGTTCCCCATTCTAAGGAAACTTTCCTTTGTAGAGCTGCTGCAACCACAGATATTGCTGTCCACTTTCTATATAGCAATGGAGGTTCTGAATTATCCGTGTAGTCCACAAAGTGATCAAGCCATGATTTATTAGGATCCAGTTTCATCTTTAGCCAACTCTTTATCTAGTGAGGTTACAACTTCAACAAGGGTTCCAGGTGTTACATCGATCAACGAACCTAGATTATAACCTACTTGGATTTCTGCAGGAATCTGAAACTCGAATGATCTATACTTTAGGATGGGTTCCAATTCTTCAACCATGTCAATCAAGATTCTTGAATGCATCTTTAGTCCTATGGATCTAGGAATTTGGAATACTATACTATCATGTACTTGATTCAACAATTCGACATGTTTATATTTAACTTGATCATAGTATATTCTACGTAAACCATGCTCGTTTATAATGTCAGCCACAGTTGATTGAGGAATATAATTATAGGCTTCCTTAAACAAAGAATCTTGCCATCTACCTAGGAACTTTCTAGTCCTACCCATTAGGTTAACAAGTTTTCTACCATCCTGTGATAGGGATTCTCTAACCCATCTATGATATTTATGGATTCCAGGATAAGCCCTATGGTATGCACTTATAAGTGATGCTGCCTCATGGCGGGATAATTCAAACCGTTCAGCTGCTGAGTTAGCACCAAGATCATAATTGAAAGAATGATTGGATGTCTTACCCCAATATCTTTCAGACTTGGTTCCATTACCTAATTTAGATGAACCCTTCACATCTGAGATTTGATCATACGGTTTTGATAGCACCAAACTTGCTGTTTTTCTATGAATATCTACACCTGATTCAAAAGCTTTAATCATCTCAAGTTCAGGTGATATATAAGCCATGAGTCTATTCTCAGCTTGGGATAAATCAATCTCATAAATCAAATATCCTGAGTCAGCCACATAGTATTTTTTGACTACATAAGGTAGGTTTTGACTATTACCTCCATAACCTTGGATTGTCTTGGAGGATGACAACCTACCATTTTTGGTTCCAACAGGTTTGAAGCTTGTACCGAATCTGCCATCAGGCCTGAAGGACATGTCCAAATATGTACCTTTGAGCTTTCTAAGTTTTCGTATACCTAGAATTAAAGAAGCCTCCTTAACTCCAACTGAGGATAATTTCTTCATGGCCTTCTCACCAGTTGTGATCTTACCTTTGTCTCTGATGGGTGTATGCCCTAACTTGTCATAGAAATACTCTTTGAGTTGTTTTGGGGAGTTTGGATTCAACTCTCCTCCTGCCATCTCTTTGAGTTTGGATAACAAAGGTTCGAGTTCCTCATCAGCTTCGATGGATGCCTTATGTATGTTATCCTGATCTATTTTTATTCCTCTCTGTTGCATGTATACCAAAGGTTCAACTATGGAAACTTGGCGTTCATAGACTTCAGTATTTCCCAACTCCTTCAATAACAATTCACACTTGTTATATGATTCCAAACAGGCTATAGAATCTTTTGCATTATATAACCAGAATTGTCTATTATTATTGTTTTGCTTTATACCCGCCTTGCCATCATCCTTATAGTAGTTCATATCAGTGTAGAGACTGGTCAACAATCCTAATCCCTTTTGATAGTCAGGAAAACAAATCGCATGAGCTATCATAGAGTCTTGAAGATTCTTAACTCTTATTCCATACTGAGTGAATAGGAAATCCATATCATAGATTCCATTCTGAGCTACATGCTCTTGAGCTGGGTTCTCCAACAAGAGAGCTAAGGCTCTTATTATTCTAACTTCTTGATCTGGAGTGAAGTAATCACCATGGGAATCCACCAACGGGATTGAGATCACATCAGTTTCAGATTTTGCTATAGAGATACAAGACATACTCTCAACACCCTCAATATCAAATCCTATCCGTGGAAGCTTAGCTGATTCAGATAGATACTGCATTGACTCTATGAATGTTGGGGCTAATGTATACTTCCTTTCTCTCTTGATAATCTCTGGATAGTCTTGTTCCTTTGCGACTTTCTGCATATCGTGGTATATGAGGTACGTATACATATACATCTTGAATGAGACGTAAGGATCGATTATCGGAATAACCTTCTTCCCAGGTACGAGGATACAATCTAAGACCGAGCCTCTCCAATTGGTTATACCTCTTTGACCTGTTAATGCGTATAATGCGGTTAAGCCTACTGCGACTATTACGTTTCCATTCCATTCGGATAATTCCTTTTGTAAGGTGTCCAAATACATTTTATACTTCTGATTGTAATGGACATCCTTTTTTGATAGGTCGATAAAAAACGTAATGTCATCCCTTGGAGGTCGCTCCTTCACAAGATAGGTAAGATACATATCCTTCGTATGGATTCCTGACTTGTGCGCAATGTCCAAGAGAGTCTTACCATCCGAACCTTGGTATCCTCTCCCCATAGATTGTTCCCTAGCCCTAGGAGCAGATGATACAAAAGCAACTTTGGCATCCTTACTCCCAGAGGGTGGTATAAATCTAGCAGATGGATTATAGATTTCTGTATTCATTATTTATTCTCTTCAATTGAGAAGATTGTCAACTGATCTGGATCACCCTCTACTATTGATGGTTCAAATGCTCTAGCTTCGTCCATTAATTGTACGTAGCTGTGGTGTTTTTTGTAGGCTTCATGTGATGGTGATCCTCTCATGGCTTGGTGCAGAAAAATAACATCTGACTCAGTAACCAAGATGGTATAGTATAAACCATCTGATCTAACAAATATTGTATGCAGCCCAGTCTCAGTATATGACCTAGGATCATACATTGTGTATGTATTTTCAAGCTCAACTAGCTTACAATATGTTAAGAAATTATTTGGGTTCGGCATTTTCAAACTCCTTTTCCAATTCTTCAACCTTCTCATTGTCTAAATCTAGGATACCATTTCCATAGAGGTTATACATATAACGTGATTTAAACTTTGGTTCCATATCGAACCCGAAAGCTTGGATTCCTAATTGATGTGCAGCCACCAGAGAATTACCTGATCCTAGAAAGGGTACAATGAGTAATTGATTTGGTCGAGCAAACGTATATAGAATGTCCTTCTCCAAAGCAACTGGCTTTTCAGTTTTATGAAAGCGTGTACTTGAAGTTACTGGATAGCTAAATGTATTATGACCTACATGTTCTATTGTTGATCCACCTTTTCTGCAATAGAAAAACATGTCAACACGATTCGCAAGATAGCGATCTGGAAATAATGATCTACCATTATTCTTTGTCCAGTATCCAAATGGTACAGGTCCTACATCAAATCCTGCTTCCTCAAGTAGCTCCTTTGTCTCTCCTATCCATTGAATACCAAACCATAAAATAAACCATGAGTCCTGTTTGAGTACACGATAGCAACTATCTATGATTGGCTTCATAAATGCTTTATACTCATCTGGGCCTTTAACCTTCAAATCAACAGTTTTGTCTTCGATTTTTACAGAGGCTAAATCTATGGCATAGGGTGGATCAGCTATTACTATGTCTGCCATTTCAGCATCCAACAAAGACATTTTTTCTATTGCGTCTCCTATGATGTAAGAATTGAGTAGGTTTTCTTTGGCCTGTGAGTCATTCTTGGTTGTTACAGCATTACCTGACTCGAACCTCTTCTGTAATTCAGCTGTGAGTATGTCATCTTTTATCTTGTTGAATAGAACTTGAGCCTCTTTTTTATTCTTGGCCTTCTTCAACTCTGGAATCTTTTCAACTGCATCAGCCAATAAGATGTCCTGGGATACACCTGCAGGAGAGGCATTCAAGAACTGTGCAGTATCCTTCTGAGACCAACCTACTTCTTCAGGCTCACCCTTTTTAGTTGTTATCTTCTCACCATATAGATCCACATGTAGTAGGTGGATCTCTTTCTTTAATGCTATTTCTTCATCCCATTCAAAATTCTTACGATTCAAATTCTCTGAGAGTTCTAAAACTTTAAGTCGATGCCTTGTTATTTCTCCTGTAAAGATTCTTACTTGGATCATTTCATGACCTAGTTGTAAACAGGATAGAAGCCTTCTACCTCCAGCAATCAAAGTATAGAGTTTACCTTTATGTTTTTCTTCATCCTTATACCAAGGAGCGACAGAATCAAATATTGCTATTGGTTGGATTAGACCATGTTCCTCTATATCATTCTTTAAAGTTTCTATATCACCATAGTCTGATCTGGCTCTATCCCCTATGATGATTGAAGCTGTTGATACCTCTATTAATCTTGTGATGTTCATTATGATATTCCTCCTGTTATCTTGTCAATCATTGCTTTGATTTCTTCCTTCGACAATACTTGTGTAAGGTCTTCAGCTTTTTTGATCTTCTTATCAACTGTACCCACACTTGTTAAGGTTTTGACTTTTGAAACCGAACCAGCAGTACGTCTTTTCTTACGACCCTCTTTGATATAGAGGAGTATCTCTTCATTTGACATTTTTGAAACTGACTTCTTATAATCATCTAGACTTGACATCTGCATCCTCCTCTATCTTCTTTGCAAGTTTGGAGTAGTCTGATAACCTTGGTGGTTTACCAGTTGCTATAAGCAAAACGAATTCGTTTCGATACCTAGGTTCTTCAAGCAACTCAATAAGGTCATCCAGAACAGCTCCTATGAATGCTGTCCTCATTCCTTTGGGTATTAATCTTTCTAAAGCATCCCGTTGTTCGAACGAGATATCAATATTTAGGCGTGGTCTAGTATCTGGGTGAATCTTTTGTATCATGATAGTATCCTTTTCTTAATCAACTCTTTTGCTTTGTGGTCAACCAATCTTGAAATCTCAATGTCGTATTCTGCATCATGGAAAGAGGCTGAGCTAACTTTGATTCCTAGAAACCTAGCAACAGTCTCCAATTTGAAATTTGGTAATTCAGGTCTGTCATCTTCTAAAGCTAAGATGGCTACTGACATAATATCATATGGTGGTACCCAAAAATATGATCCATAATAGTTTGA
>Ga0307988_1000496_pt1 | contig 27271 bp, 31 predicted proteins | sample EllFjometagen183_FD_203166 | JGI IMG/M metagenome (GOLD analysis project Ga0307988, IMG submission 203166) | Marine microbial communities from Ellis Fjord, Antarctic Ocean - #183 | ecosystem: Environmental > Aquatic > Marine > Unclassified | place: Southern Ocean | collected 2014-10-08 | reverse complement strand
GACGATGGAGTATCGTCTATCATAAAAGGAAATTTATGAGATATAGATAATAAAATAAAAGAGAGAATAGGATCTCGATGGAATGGAAATGCCCGTATTGACGAATAAATTATTAAAAGGAGAAACACCGTGGCTAACATGTGTAGTATAATATTGACTTTAGAATTTAAAATAAAAAAAGATAATGATGTTTTTAAAAAAGATTTCAATTCTAAAATGGAAATGTCTAAACAGAAAAAAGAAGATGGGATAAAGATAGCAGAAGAAAAATATCTTTTTGATATCTCTATGGATAATGAAAGTGATGAAAGCTCTACGGTTGTAGGATGGGTAAAGTGGGCTTTGGATCCGTCATCTATAAAAGAATTTACTAATAATTATTTAAAAGAAATGAAAGTTGTTTCGTTTGAATGTTCCTATGAGGAATTGGGGACAGAACTTTATGGCATGTATATCTACAACGGTATAGACATTCGTGATCGATTCATAGGTGTGAAAAATCCGATATGGAAAGATTTAGACATATCAGATGAAAACTTTTACGATGCTTTAGATAGAACTCTAGAAAAAGACTTCAATGAGAATAAGATTTAAAAAAAAAAGGAAATATTCCCATGCCTATTAAACAATTAATATCATGTAAACATTGCGGGCGAACAAATCCCGCCACTAATAAAAAATGTAAAAAGTGTAATGTTAAATTAGAAGGAGATAAAAAACCTAAAATGGAGTGGTTTAAATAATGGATAGTATAATATTAATGTTGCGAATTATTAGTTTTGTAATCATATTAGTGATTATAATATTAGTGTATACCCATTTGGTATTAGGTCTCTATATGCGTTATGTAAAAACACCATATTTAAATCAACTACAATTAACACATGACGATTTAGTATACGAGACCTTTAAAGATAATGAAAATAAAAAATATGGTAATCTTAGCCTATATGGGTGTTTCAACGTGCGTCATAATAATTTCTTCATAAAGGCTTTTTGTAAAAATAAAAAATATTTTATTAAAGATAAAATAATATACGATTATATCATGGAAGAGTGTGTAAAAACAAAGTTATAAGTGGAGTTAAAACGAGTTCCAAATAATAGGTTAAATAATGAATAATAAAAATATTTGGATAATCACATATTGTGATATCCATAGCCATGCATGCGCTATAATTCTAAAGAAATTTCTAAACTACGTCCCGGTAAATCTAGTAATAACAAATTACCACAAGAGTAAAGACTATCTTCATAATATAGAAAATGATGATACTGTTTATATTTTAAACTTCTCCTTGCCCATAAACGTAATGAAAAGTTTAGATAAGAGATGTGATCTGTTTTGGATAGATCACCACCTCACCCCTATTGAGAAGAGTATGTCTGATGATTTTAATCCTAAAGGTTGGAGGAGCACTGAAAGGTTATCTTTAGAGTTAGTTTGGAAGTTCTGTTTTAAAACTGACCCTTTGCCTATAGTTCTAGAACTGATTCTAGACTACGAGAGATTTGAATTTAGAATGGAAGACACTTTAGCGTTTAGAATGGCTATACAGAATATAGATGTAAGACCCTACGATAGTAAACATAAACTGTGGGAAAACTTACTTGAAATTACAAAGTCGGATAACGAATATGAAAGTAGAACTAAAACAGCTTTAGATTATTTTAAATCGATATTGGGTAGAGGGAAAGAAATTAAATTATTCAATAGTATTTTAAATGAATATTGTAGTGGAGCTTTTCCTTTTAAAACTAAGATTAATGGAATAGATGTTATAGCTATGAACGCTAAGACAGGGAATAGTTTTATTTTTAATAATATTCCGACGGAAGTTAAGCAGAGCATTAAAGCTTTAGTTACTTTTGCTTTTGTTGGTAATATTAAGAAATGGAGATTCTCTATCTACGAATCGTTTAGGGGCAGTTGCGATGTGGGTAAAATAGCTTCTAGCTTAGGTGGGGGTGGAGGAAAAGGAGTAGCTGGCTTTGCTTTAAAGAATCTACCTCTTGGATTCATTCCGATTAAAGCCGATGTAAGTAAAATACCAACTATGGAGAAAGTATATAATTTCTTAAAAAGATCTCCTAGTTCTAATCACGCGTTTATTAAAAGTCAAAATATTAGCATTAAAACCGTAGCAACTGATGCTGTTATAGAAGACCGTGTTGCTATCTTATGTAATACTCTACATACGACTACAGATATGCTATTAGACTATGACGTTACTGGCTATCAGATTTTTATCCAATATGCCTTATGTAAAAATTTGCTATGGAGAGTGACTATTCACAAGTGTGTAATGGATGTTAACCTAGATAAGATTAAAGATAAATATAAAACCGAGTATAATGAAGATGGTTCATTAACTTTCTTTATTAAAAATCCTAAATGGCTTAAAGGAAACTTATGAGAGTAATTCGTAAAAAGAAAAGAGAGACTCTATATGAGCTTCTTGAACTAAGGAAAGTTAAAGTTAATGAGACTTTCTATAAAAAAGATAAAACAATACTAGCTTTAGCTCAAGAGTATGAACCAATACCTTGTATAATAACCGCCGAGGAATTCTAACTAAGAAATTAAATCCAAACAGATAATAGATACTATTACTTAAAGAAAGGAGTCTTGTGCCAGAATTAAGAGCTGATCTTCTATTCAAAAATTGGGTGAAATTCACCGAAGAAAACATCTACAATTATAATAGAAAAAATAAATTTACCCATTCTGATCTTTTCGTTAAACTTAGTGGGATGGTTGTAGACTCTGTCATCCCGGACAACCATATTGGTAAGGCATTGATAATACCTCAGATGGATAAGGGATGTATTAGATTAGGATCTAATTACATAACTCTATTTAAAGAAAATCATAAAAAATTTTTAAAGAATGAAAAGTGTAATCGAAGCGGAGCTATATTAGCAGATAGCGGGTTTGAGGTTGTTCTATTAGGAGAACGTCACTCGTTATTTTCTAAAGAATTAAATTTAGTAGCCTCATTGGATCTCACTACCGCATACACCCACTATAGTTATAGAATATAAAAAGATTTTAGTAAATTATAAAGCGATGAATTGATCTAAAAATAAAAAAGGAAATAAAATGAATAAATATTTTAGTTATTTTAAGTATGTAGTAGAACATAAGAAGAATGTTTTTATTGAGTGTTTTAAAAGAGGATTATATATCCACGCTTTCACCCATGATCTTTCTAAATTTAGACCGAGTGAGTTTATCCCATATGCTAAATTCTTCTATTCAAATAATCGTACTAAGAAGTATGAGAATAATGTTAATAAGACTAAAGATAAAAAATTTTTTAAAGATGGATTTTCTTTACATCAGAAAAGAAACAAGCATCATAATACATTCTGGACAGTAATAGTTGATGGTAAAATAGAAACTATAGAGATGCCTGAGAGATATCTTAAGCAGATGGTTTGTGATTTTGCTGGCATGTCTAGAAAGTTTGGCGGAAGCCCTCGAGAACATTATATAAAAAATAGAGGTAACATAACTTTACACCCAATAAGTAGAGAAAAGTTTGAAAAAATGTTAGGAGTATCCGATGCGGAATTGCAAAGCGTATAGCAATGCTAATAACTATCGAAATCTAGTTACTTGCTTAGCTAGCGATGGTATTTGGTATGTATCCACTTGCGATAATAACTTATGTAATAATCCAATTCATAAAAAAACTTATAAGCGAGATGATAAAGATTATCTATTCTGGATATCGGTTGACGAATTATACGCAGAAATCAAACCGTAGGTCAAAAAAACTAAGATATATATTATTTCTATGAATCTAATTTGGATTCATTATATTAATTATTAATTTTGGAGAAACATTATGTTTAAAGTACTATTAGGAAAAGATTTCGCTACTGATTTAACCGTGACCGCGACGATCGAAGCTGGGGAGAAAGCATACGTCGATTGCAAACATGACTTGGATCGGAAAGTAGGCCTATGGTCTATAGGTCCGAATGATGCGTTTGATCCGTCAAGGCCGTATAAAGACGGGGTAGATGTCGTAGTTGTATATAGACAGCATTATGCTTCTGTCTCGATCTACGCCAATCCAAAAAGCGAATATGAGTTTGCTAATACGGTTATTGCCGAAACTCTGTTCGCAGGTCATCCTAAAGCGTGTGGGTCTCCTAGAGGAAGAGAGTTTTCAGAAGCTCAAGCCATAGAGATTTTCAAAGAAGTTTGTCATCTAGTCAATTAATTTTCTAACCATTTAGATGTCTTCGGACATCTATTTTTTTTGTTTATTATCTAATCTGACCATCTTATATAACTTATAACAAGGAGATTTTTATGAAGACAGCTAAGACCGGAGAATCTAAGATTTCTAAAACTCAGGTTTTCTCACTAGCCGCGTTATTCTATGTGGCAAAAAAAGTAAATGATATTATAAATAAAGAAGCGGACATCGATGAAAACAAACAAGATACCATAGTGTTTAATGCTTTAGTATCTGGACTTAAAAAATAAGGAACTGGCTATGCTCAATATGGAAAATTTCCAGAAGTTACTTTTGGAATACTATAAGACTAATAGAAAAATACCTGAAGTTGAAATACTTCAAAACTCATCATTAAGAGATGTTCTTGATGCTTTTCTATATGGCGGTATCGATACCGATAGTCCGGCGACTTCAGATAGAAATAGGATTAAAAACCTTTTAAAATCTTTCGAAGATGCTCAGGAAGATACCGAATTCTTCGATAAAGCTTTTACCGCTTTGGACGATGTTGCCGAATCTATGGCTCAAAAGATTCTAGAAACTAAAGGATCTTTAAAAGTTATTCAAAGTACAGTTGAGAGTCTGTCGTCAGATATTAATGCAAAGACTAACGCTATTCTATCTAGAGATCCTAGAACAGCTAAGTTGGTAAATGGTCCTATCGAGGATGAGCATTTATCATCTGTACTTTGGGATAGTGTAGATAGTTATGGTAGTAATGCTTATATTTTAAGCTCCGTCAATGCTAAAGTTAACGGTCACCGGAATATAGTCACGGCTCATAATTTATTGAAGTTGCACAACAACCTTCCTCTATTGAAACTTGGAGATACTAAGTCTAAATTTAATAATCTTAATCTATCGCAAGATAAAATTGAAGACATTACAGTTATTGTTAAAAATAGCAATATCGATTTATTAGATTCTGATATTAAAAATGTACTAGGTCTTTTAACAGATAGTAAAAAAGCTTTAAAGTTCATGAAGTCAGTCTCCTCGTCATCTTCTAGAGTTAGAGAAAAAGGTGAAGTGGTTATCAATTTCCTTTTCGACATCAAAACTATTTCTAAAGTTAAAAATATACTAACTCAGGTTTCTGATTCTTTATTCCCTGATGTTATCCGAAGTGAATTTATTTCTAATATGAATTTAGTTGACGAGTATGTTTTATTCATGTCATATTGGACATTATTTCAGAGACAGAATATTTTTAATAAAGCTATTCTACTTCCAAATAAAGTAATAAATTCCGATAATTGGAAAGAGTTCGAAGATGATGGAGGTTCTCAATTATTACTAAGTCAATATCTACATTTGAATTATCCAACTACTCATAACGTTAAGATACCGATGAATGGCATAGCGTCTATAACTATTCTAAATAAGATGCAGTCGGTTGAAAAGAAAATGAATTTGGAAAATGCGACGAATGGACTTTTCCTTAAAAAGAAAACTGTCTCTGCTAATAGAGATTCTATTAAAACTATCCTCAATGGTTATATTATAGATCTCTCTCAGAATAATCCTAATGTTAGTTTAGACTCTACCATAATGGGAACATCTATAAATTCATTAAGCGATGCTGGATCTTTAGGTAATGAACCAGTAGAGAATATGCTCTATGATTTTATAATTAAAAATATTTATAAAGATAAATTTATAGGGAGTGTCTACACCCGTCTAGGAAATGCATACAGTAAACATTTTGAATTTATAGAAAATATCTCGACTGAAGATTTAACGTTGGTTGGAAGTTCTGTATTTACTGAAATGGTTGTTGGGTTTTTGAAAGATCGTTTCATATCTAATTAAAATCACTAAGAGTATCCTCAATATAGAGGATACTCTTAGTGTGTAGTTCTTTTTTTTTTAAATATATATTCTTCTATTGTATAATTATATTAATAACAATTAAGGAGACTATTTATGGACTTTGAAAGAGTATTAAAGACGTACGATACGTTCGACGCCGCCCATAATAGGGTACACGCTTTAGCTGTCTTGAAATATGCTATCATGCTTGGAAACATATATCTCAAAAAAGATATTGTCCTTGTAAAGATAGCGGCTATCTATCACGATATTGGTTTACTATTCGGTAGAGACGGGCACGAAGCCGCATCTGCTAGATATGTACTCAGTGATAAAAGTCTTTCATTAGCGCTATCGCCCTCGCAGGTTCTACAAGTTGCTCATGCCGTAAAACAGCATCGCGCAAGCAATGGACAACCTCGCACACTATTAGCAAAGATAATATCCGATGCTGATAGGGCTTCCTCCGAGAACCCGTTCAAGAGATCGTATGAGTATCAAAGAGAAGTCTTTGGATCACCTCATGCCGAAGCTCTAACGGAAGCTCACGCTCACTTGTCAAACAAGTACAGCATCGGAATGTATGGACGCCGTACCTTTTTCCCTGAGACTGAAAAAACCCTAGATGACAAATTTAACCCGATCATTGAATCGGATGTGTCGGAGTTGGACCAGTTTCTTGGATCGTAAAATGAGTCTCCTGGCTCATCCTTCTTTTTTTTATTGCTGAATAGAAATATATTCAATTTTTAGAGCTTTTGTCATTATTATATTTTCTTCACTATCTAATTCTAAAACTCTTTTTATTATTGGAAAAGTATTATCTTCACTACTTATGATTGTCTGTAGCGTAATGTTATTATCGATACCTAACACATCGATATATTTAATATACTCTGGTAGTTTTTTTTTAATGATATTAGATATATCAGTTAATGAGAATGGAGATTGCTCTAGAGCTTTCCCCACTAGAGTAATACAGGTTTTACTTATCCTTTCTAGAAGTATTGCGTTTTCATAGACGAAGTCGAATACATATATCTTTAATTGTAAAGTTAATTCTAGAGGTAGCGAAACTGTTGTGGTTCCGTCTATTAAAAAATTGGCATTACCTAAAGATCTAATCGGTTGGTAATAAACTTCTGTGTTTTCTAATAACTGACTCTTAAGAGTAGCAGTTACGGTACAGTAAGTCTCTAAAAGATCTCCAACGATTTTAGTATAGTTCATTGAGGAGAATCCGGTTAGATAATACAACTTAGCATCTGTTAAAATTTTATCAACATAGAATACTTCATTACGTTTTCCCGTAATAATAGGATTTCCCTCATTATCTAGAATGTTGTCTCCTTTGGCATGCACCACTAGAGGGATACCTATCTGAACTGGGAAAGACCCAGATGACTTCGGAGCATTACTTACCGTTATTCCAGTAGAGGTTATTGTCAGAACCGATGCGTTAATTGGAATATTCTGTCCTGATATTTTCATCCCGACTGCAATACCGACTACACTATTAAGATTTATAATAGCATTTCCTGATATTAACGTAGCTTGATATGTATTGACTTCAGTCTTTCCAAAAACCCATTCACCTATCAGGTGTGAATATTCTAAAGTAATAACAACGTTACTGATAGCAACTGTAAAACTTCCAGTCGCTGACGATGGTGCGCTTAAGGTTACAGTCGTGGTGCCGACTTCTGTTATATAAGTGTAATCTTTAAAAGATGATCCTGTTATTATATACCCAGGTTTAAGTATAGCTATGTTCTTAGGTGTGGCTATTGAGCTTCCTAAAACGCATGTGAAAACTTGCGAACCTATTGATACAACTGATCTTGTATATATTGGGATCCCTTTACTATCTTCCTTAATGATGTTCTCAGAATAGACTCCATACGTGGTTGTCTGATAGGTTGCGTATATCAAATCGGTATACGATAGGTCTACTTTATTGAAAACAGCAGTTACTGATTGTCCTAATTCAATATTTAACGATTGTTCGGCTAAAGCAATATAATCGACATATTGATTCGCTGGAAGATCTTGCCTCATCCCTCCCTCATTACTAACATACCCTTTTGGTAGAACCCGCTTATTAATAAGAGAAACGATATCTATTGTGAAACTTAAAGGGATCGGTCCTAAAGTCCCTTTGTTTTTAACAGATAAGTTATTAATCAGAATCTCTTTCCGTTCGTTTATTATAAATTGAGTAGTTAGATCTACCGTGTAAAGATCTAAACCAGTTGCTGTTTTTCCAATATGGGTAGCTGTAGTATAATAAGTCTTATTTTGATAATTGATGCATATATAAATTACAAAATTGTTTGGAGCTATTTTTATTAAATCTTCGGTTCTCTGCACTGTAAGTGTAATTTGATATCCTGTATAGTTAGGGCTATTCGCAATAACACTTGACACGACAGTTAACTGAGTATTCATTTCTATATTCTCAGCTATCAATGTTGTTTCTGTTATTTCTGGACTATCTAGACTATAGCTGCTGGCATATGGGAATTGACTATTAGTATTGACTTTAGTAAATAACGTAGACCTTAAATAAATATTATTATTCAAAGCAGAAACCAGCTGAGTTTTAGATAATTTTGAGAAAGCGTCTAGTTCAGCATTGGTTAGTGGGATAGTTGTATTGTTAGCTACACTATATAGATATAATGTATTAGGCAAGACCGTATATGTACCATCTCCATTATTCATTATAGTCTTAGTATTAGTTAAATTCTCTATTGTAAAATAGGCAGGTAGCATCGCTGCTGGAATAGTCTCCCCTAAGGTGTCTGTAAAATTCTTTAGGCAGTAATAAACCCTATTTAACATACCGTTCTGGTATTGAAAAGATTTAAATCCGTTACTACCAAACCAAACATCTATATCTTTAGGGGTTATTAAAACCTTATTATAGAAACTATTATTAACAACTCTTTCCTGAAGCTGTTCAAAAGTATATCCATTAGCTCCTCCAAGTATTCTAGTTGAAGCTGGATAAACATCTAGAGTTTGAATAGTATTGAAAATAGATGAGTATGGTATCACTGAAGCATCTGTACTCTGGAATAGTACGGACACGTCGTTCAGTGGTATTTCAGTAGTATCTACATCGATAGCTCCTAATGTAGAATATATGACTATTTTCAATTTAGTCCCTATCAACCCCTCTGTAAAATAAATCTGCGGAATGATTACATTAACTTTATTGAGCTGTATCTGTAGAGATACCTTAGCGGTTAATGTAGTTGGGTCATAGATCTGATCTGAAAAAGTTTTCTTGATCTCGACCCACGAGTTAGCCGTGAAATTAAAAATACGGATAGCGTAGAAATTAGTAGTGTAATCGAAAGCTTTAACGAAACCAGTTTGAGAAATTAGCTCTTCTATAATAGTTTCTGTTTCAAATTGGTATATTGGTATATTGAAAGATAGTAACTCTAGTCCTTTAAAATTTATAATTTTGTGATTGATGGTGTTTTGAGATAGTGTGTGTAAAGGATTAACCCCATAAGTGACTCCATCATAAGCTATTTGAAAAGTATTGGTGAATTTATTAATTCGTATCTCTATAGGGTAGTATATTCCGAACTTAAATTCGCTTAAATTAAAAGTAGATTCTTTGGGAATAACAACTTTTTTATAATACTCGTTAAACGATTCGGCATTCGCTATTAAATATTGGGCATCCATAACTATCTCTAAAGAACAAGACGCTGGAGTATAGAATAATCCAATATATTCATTATCTGCTAAATGCTTATATAAATCTTCTGATGTTTGAGCTCTGCTGGAATAAAGTGGGGCAAAGTTATTTGCTATTTCATTCATAAAATGCCCAGATAAGTAAGAATTCATCTCAACACAGAATGAAAAAACGTTATTAGTGTCTCCTATAGATGCTCCGTTGGTAATCTTCTCTTCTAGAGTTGATAAATAGAGTGTTTGTATATTAAGAGGGTCTCTATATTTTTCTAAGTAGTTTATAGGTGTTGTCATAATCCGTCCTCTATATCTCTTTCTTCTTCGGTTCTAAGTTGTCTATATTGTAATTGAATACCGCGTTCTTTTTCGGATGTATAGATGTAAGGAACACCTATCCAATTCCATTGTGGTGCAATAGGGATTATATTTGTAGCATTTAATAAAGAAATACTAGCTTCCATGGTATCCTCGGTAGCTTCTCTTGGACTATATCTTTCAACTAAGGTATTAAAATCTCTTAATACTTCAGGTTTGTTATATTCTATTTTATTAACTTTGAATGGAATAGAAAATTTAGCGCAATCGGCTTTAGTTACTTCGTTCTCATTAACATTAAAAAATCCTCCAGTTGGGAGAGATATGGGATAACATCCAGTAGCTTTAGCATACTTAACAACATATTTTAGAGTTGGATCTAAAACGAATCGGTAAATAGAAACAGTAAAGCATAATCTATTCTCATCTATATCTTCTTTATAAGGGATCATTATTCCTTTAACGAGACACCTCATACTCTCTAACCAAAAGTCAAATATCGACGCTATCACCCCACCTTGAATATCCTCGAAAGTTAAAGTTAAATCATAAGTCTTATTTAGATTATCAGATCCTATAGGTACTGTCTGGTCCTCGCTATGGAAACCACCTTCTGTTGTGTTAGTTTCTAATACTATATCGGGCCATCCCGATACTCCCACTAGAGCGTTACATAAAGGTATATTGAATGGATTTCTCATATCTAACAATGGTGATTGTCCAGCTTTACTTAAAAGTTCTTTTCTAGCGAATCTAGTATCTAAAAGGCATCTTATCATAAACTGTACGTCTGAGACATCCTGGGTGTCTAGAGCTAACATCTTACTAGATTGTCTCAAAGCTGACGATGTGAGGTTGAGTTTAGGTCTAGTAATAAAAGTCATTCCACTATGCTCTGAGTTTGGAGAAAGCATATTCCTTTTAAATTTATCTATTCCGGTGAAAAAGTTTTGAAATTGATTATTCAACCCTCCACTACCGCTAGATCTAAAAGAAAATTCTCCTATTTTCTTAACGGCTTCCTTCATGAGATCTAGTTTTTGTTTCTTAGTTAGATCCGGTACTGTTTCCTCACTCATAGCTTTCCTCCTATTTATGATTAAACATCTTATATATTAAAATATTATATAATATGTTTTTTTTAAATCAAAAAAGGAGTTTTTCCATGGCAAGCGTAAAAGGAGCGGTTAGGGGAACGGGGCATACTTTAGCCGGCATTGCGAAAGTAGTAAACTTAGTCCAACAGGGTGCAATGACTAGCTTACCCGAATACGTTAAAGACACTATAGTAAGTAATAGGCTTTATGTTGAAGATACTCTAGTGAATGAAGAAATAACTGAGAACTTAGCTACGTTTCTAAATCAGATGTGTATTGGTTATATATTAGTTGCTCTCAATATGCAAAACTATATAAGTTCTACTAGGTCAGTTAGAGATCTTTTAAGTGTAGTAGCTACTGAATCATATGTCGATATCGTATCGGACGTCGATAAGTATTTTGGAGATCTAGACGCGCCTATCGTTAGTATGGAAGCGTCTGTCATAACCCTAGAACCGAAAGCTCAAAAACTATTCGCTGGTAGAGTTATAGAAGTTAACATAACTGTCCCTGGGGGCACTGATGGTAAAGTACAACAAGTTCCGGTAATTCTATATGTTCAACTAGTTCCTTATATATTAACATCCGAAACTATGAGAGGATTCATCAATCTTAATTTACAGCTACCTACTCATATAAGAAGACTACAAGCGAAATCGGGATCTATTAGATACCTTAAAGATTATATAATGGCAGTAGACCTTCTTAAAAAAGAACAAAAAGCTATCGTAAATGATAGAAGTGGAGTTCTAGCTGGATTGGTAAGAAAAAAACATAGTTCATTAAGTACTTGGGTGAAAGGTAATATTAAATTCCTAGCTGGTGGAGAACGCCATGCCAATAGCGCCAATACTCTAGTTGTAATGAGTGATATTACTTTTTCGGAAACATGCAGGTCTCTTAATTTAAATTTTAATAATACTGCAGTTAGAAATAAATTCTTTAAAGAATCATTCACCATGATGCTGGTTATCGTGGACAGTATGTATAATCTAGTCAAAATATATTTCAGCGGATTAGATGAAGTTGGGGAGTATACGTTTAACGCTATTTCTAAAGGAGCGGATACTCAAGGAAAAGACGATAGCTTAAAAGATATAGTCACGTCTTTAGCAAGAAATAATCTACCAAGGTATTAAGAAAGGAAATCATGGCTTCACTAAATACAGTTAATAAAAAATTCATTGATAAATATAAAGAAGGACTTCTTAATGGAACTATTACAAAGTCTAATATCAAAGAGGATATTGGAACTAGAATAAATTTCCATAGATTAGTTATTTCCACATATGAAAAGTTAGATGAGCCTTTTGAAGGTTCTAGTATAATAAAAGAAATTAAAAAAAGATTAAAAACTCCAGGGGTTGGTGGAGAAGGAGAAAAAATATACAAAGCTCTTCTTAATAAGTTAGATAGAAAACCTCAAGCTGCTGAAGGTAATTCCCCATTATCTTCTGTTATGGAAATTAATAAAATATTCGTAAACTTACTAGACACTTTCCATTCTAAAATAGACACCCTGATACCTGTAAAAACAATAAACATCCATAATTTAAAATTATCGTATATTGTTCTCTTAGGGCTACTTGATGAGAGTAGAATCATATCGACATTTAGTACTTATCTAATCAATCTTATCTTAAACGATAAGATAGAAGCTATAATAAAACAGCCTAAGTATAAAAGCTTCTTCCTTAAAGGAAATCTAGATGAGTTCGCTAGAATGGTAAATGATATTTTTAATAACACGGGACCTGTGTCGTTCTTTCAGACCATAGCTAAAATGAAAGCTCTCAATACTGATTATCTTTTACTCAACAGCGATGATAAGTCCAATTTAGATTATGTCTCAACAGGACCTGATACTAAAGGTCTAGTTCAGTATTTAGACTTTTTTGTTGCTGTACCTAATCCTTTCAAAGTTCTAGGTAGCGGATGGAACAGGATGCAGAATTTCTTTTATAATATTCAGGTGGAAGAAAGAGATTGGTTAGATTCTCAAATAGAATTATATAAATTACAGATGGCTGATATTCCAGATGACGATCCTCGAATAATCCAACTTAAAAAAGTCATAAAAGCATACGAAGAAATGATTTCTAAACGCAAACGCGAAATAGCAGCATTCGAACAGAAAATATAGGAGAGGTTAAATGTTCAATTTACGAATTCTAGGAGATCTTATAGAAAAAGATAGTAAGACTAACTACAAAGAAATAACAGACACTAAAGCTCTTCTCAATATTTTTACAGTTCAAGCTCTTGCTAATTTTAGACCGCAGATATCGAATACTCTTTTAGAAGTATATCTTCAAAATTATAATATTGCTGGTGGTCTATATTATGAAAATATCAATATACACCATAGAAAATTGATTGAAGTTTATAAAAACGAATTAGATAACTTTATCACATTCTCCATCGCTAAAAAAATATCTAAAATTTTAATTCCAGTCACTAACGCTTTTTATAAGTTTGATAGTGTGGTATATGAAGATATTTGCCTTATTCTTAAAAGCACTACCGACGATGATAGAATCCTATATGCTAATAACGCAAAGAGATCTTTATTCGCTAATGGCATTTTAGACTACGATCCTAGAGGATTAAGTCTAGGACCTAAAATAACTACAAACAGGACTGCGTTATCTTTAGATGAGAAAATACAACTTAAACATATCATATTAAAATTGATCGACACTCAAGTAGTTGAAGATAAGTTTACTTTCTCAAGTAATTACGATGGGATAATTTCTTTACTGTATCTATACGCGATATCTAATATCAGTGCTTCTAATTTAAAAGCTAGAGATGTCATTAAACAATCTCACGATCTTTTTAAATTTGGTAATGGAAATCGATTGAGTGGTTTTACAGGACTACCGGATTCAGAAATATTCTCAAAGATGAATGTTTTAGATTATCAATATATAGATCTAACCACCTCAATATGCATTAACCCCAAACGCAAATATAATCTTTCCATCGATAGAAAGAATGTTAAAAATTTAGTTGCTTTCAATCTAATTAGACTTGAGTTAGATAACGTTTCTAAAATCAATATTCCGATTTACGATAATGATTTTGATGAGAGCGAGTTCTCTTCCGGAGTACCTATAGATTCTAATTATTAAAACATAAATTTAGACTATCTTACTATAAGAGTAAGATAGTCTAAATGCCTTTATTCATGTTAACAATGGTGTCCCAATACATCTGTATTGGGACTATGTATTTGACCCATAATAAGTAGTTAAAAAGTCTTTCTGATAGCCGTTTTAGCACCTTTTAAATCCTTCGTCTCTTAAATTACAAAAGTGGAGATTGAAGATTTTTACTTATATATTACTTATATGATTAAACAAAAGTTTAACCGACTCTAAAGGATTAAATCTTATAATTAAAACTCAGTAGAATCACCCGATCGGAATGGGTGTAGATCATACCACTTGAGTTATACATTACTACTATGAATCAATAAAAGATTTATCTTAATACTTAACAAGAGAGTTTCATTTTCAGGTAGAAAATGAGTTAGAGCACGGCAACCCTAATGTTAGGGACTCTCCTCTGTTATAAACAAAGATATTTCTAAAGGAGACTATTATGTCTAGGACAACATCGAATAAAACTTTTTCAATCTTTAGAAAACCTAAAGGTTCTAAAAGAGCGTTGCGAGGAAAATGCCGTCCAAAGGCAAGACCTCCTACTGACCGTGATGATTTATCTCGCAGTCGATAATGTTTAGTGGGTTGATTGTTATCCCGTAATCAAAAAAACAATATCCCTCTAGCTAAGGGAGCTTGATGCACTATAGCATTCGTCGACACGAGGGTTTTATCAACAGGGTTGATAGACACTGATTATGTTCTCACTCATGAGGATCTTCCTAGGTCAAGGCGTAAAATTTTTTAGTTTAAGAGAACTTAACCCGACTCCTACTCTCAAGAGTAGGAGTTAGGTAAGTTTCTCAATATGTTATCATGTGAGTAGAGGAAATACTCTCATGGTAGGGAGGAAGACAATGAATTATTTAATTTACATCCTAAAAAGGTAACTAGATAGATTCTATCTAGAACCAGAAGAGATCGATTAAGATCTCTTTTTTTTTAATTTTCAGTTGTAGCTGATACAATAAGCTTAGCTGAAAACCCGTTCGCTGTTAGCAACCTAACTGCCGATGATAGTAATTCGGAGGTTGTGTTATAGATCTCTATAGTCCCTACCGCCGGGACAGTAATTATTTTAAGCGATCCTGCCAAAATCCACTGTGTTGCGAATGGAGCTGGGGAATTCTGTTTACTATTCTGAATAATAAAAAAATCTAATGTTGAAATATCTCCTGTTGTTGGGGCTATACCTTGAACTTGATTATTATACTTTACGATATCCCCATAGTTTCTAGCTATATTACTATTACAGATAGATATTATCTTTCCGCTGTATAGTTGAGTATCGTATGGGTTAATCGACGTAAACTGCACGGTTTTATTTATCGATATTGTAGGTAAGTCAATCATTTAAAACTCCTTATTTTACTACGCTATTAGGGACTAAAACTCTGGAGCTTTTAATAAACTTCAAAGAGATTTCAGCAAATCTTTTTAGGATGGCTAAATCTATATTAGAAGGTTGAATTATTAGAGGTTCGTTTGTTTTAGAAAACTGTTCTATTATTTTAGAAGTCCCTCTTTTTTTCCACTCATTTACTACAATATTGTTTTTACTTTCTTTTTCTAGAAAGTTAAAAATAGTAAATGGACGGTTAAACTTTTTCTTAAAGCTATCATTAGGGCTGAACTTGAATAAACATTTTCTATACTCGTCTATGGAATATAGGAAAGCTTTAGCGAAAACTTTAAATTCGGGATTGGTAGTTTTAACTCTAGTTAAAGCTCTTCTTAAGCTATAATTTTGAGAAAATACAAAGCCGTTAGTGAGAGTATTATAAACAGCTATTATAGTATCTTGAACCGGATCAACTAGAGCGCTATTATCGTGAGCTGCTCCACCTATGATTATCTTACATCTTTTCTGTAGGAATAACTTAAGGTAATATTTTTTAAGACTAATAACTTTTTTACTATTTCCAACATTAGCGTTATCCATCTGCTCTAACTCTATACATTGAGTAATGTCCTTAAGAGTTTCTGCTATATCTCCAACTTTACTTAGCGGATTTATAATATCATCAGTACCTGGGTATAGATTCTTAAATCTAATTGTCTTATCCCTATAAGATACATCAACACCTCTTTTGATTAAGAGTTTAGAATACATATCCTTTTTTTCGAATCCGCTTAAAAGAGTAAGGCATTCTAACTCTGGAAGTTCCTGATGAGAAATGAAATATTTAAAAATAGCTACTTTATTATTTTTTTCTGAAAAAGCATCTAGTTTAGTTTGTAATTGACAACTAGTCGCTGTGGGTACTATAATAACTAAATCTTTTTCGTTATCATAATCGTCTAAAAACTTATTAAAATAAGAATATATGAATTGTCTTTCGGTAGGTTCGAATGGGAGTATCAATAAGTCACATTCAGAACTTACATAAGCAGAATTCTGTGAACAATTCATCATTGAATTCTTAAGTGCTAAAGCAGGGAAAGAACATTGGGAATCGTCCCACTCTAGAGATATATCTTTTGTTGTTTCTAATCTAGATCTTTCACATGAAATAAAACCCCAAGTCTCTTTAGGCATTTTACTAAAACATTCAGCTACTATCCTAGAAACTTTCTCATTACCGTGTGACGAGGTGTATGCTTGAGAAAAAGCAATATCGTCAATATCAGCAGAGTCTCCCTTTTTAGAGAAGCGTGAGTATTCATTAAGTGTAACTATTTCATCCGTATATAACCAAGCTAGAGCTTCTAAAAAATCTTCGAATAGATCTTTAAGTTCATTAAAAGTATATTTATCTAAGGATTTTTTCTTTAAAATATACTCCAAAGCGGAAACCGCAAAGATCATAGATGCTGTAGTTCCATCCCCAGCTAAATTCTCAGCTTTTGTCCCAAGATACATTATAGTTCTTCTAATGAATTCTTGTATAGGGCTAGCGTAATACATGTTTCTTACTATATTTATTCCGTCCTTAGTATGGACAGCCGTATTGGTAGGGTCTGTAGGATCAGTTAAAATAGCGAAGTTACCATAAGGCCCGCAATGATCCGATAATTTTTTCTTAATATCTTTAAATGTAGATATCATTAATTTGTTTAATTTTTTTCCTTCGATAACGTTAGTTAACCCAACATTAGAATTTAAAACTAATAACCCACTGTCCATAATTTTACTCCTCTTTAAAATCTTGGTAAGTTTTCCATCTTAGTATAGCACTGTTTAATAACTTCGGCATCGAATAATGCATTATGTTTCAAATGCTTCAGCGTGTCAAAGAATCCTGCGAATTCTTCCCTATTGACGTTAAAAGCTTTAGCATCTGATATATTAAGATGCTTAGCTATATCTTGACTTATGTCGTGGCATACTGGAGAAATATTACTAGGTAGCTCTAGTGCTCCTCCGAATAAATCTGCCAGTAAGACGAAATCGTAATGCGAAACATCTGAAACAAATTGAATGGCTTCAAACTGATCTAACCATTCTTTAAAAGCATCAACTACCTTTTTAGTATTGCCTAGAACAGTTACCGCGTTACACCCTTGGTAATTATCCCTCTTATTTTTAGTTAGTATTAAGTTATTTAAAACATTTACTTTAATCCAATCGCTACATTGCGATTTATTATAATCTGTAAATTCAGCATAGAATTTTTTAAGGTTTTCAGAGACACACCCTATAGATATTAAAGTTGTATCTTTAGTTAACCCGGTAAATTCGGTATCGAAAAAAATCTTCATCCATCTTCTCCTTCGTCTTTAAGGTTCTTTCTTATATTTGAATATTCTTCAGTTAATTCTTGTAAGAATACGTACGTATCGAAATCCATTTTAAGAACGTCAGTCGGTGAGAATTTAAAAAATTCTATATTTTCCTCACTCGCGCAGAGTTCTATAATGTTTCTAAATGAGAAAATATCTCTACTTATATTTTTTTCATAAAACTTAATATGTCGATAAGGGGAAGCGTCATCACGAATCTCGCCGTTGTCGTGAGTGTCGTTAAAAATATTAAACCCCAAATCTTTAAGGAAACCTGTCGATGTATTTAGCAGCTTGGTGAATTTTCCGAACCTAGCTTTGTACTCTTCTAGAGCGAACCCCCGATCTCTAATTGACGACAGGTAATCATAAAAAACAATTCATGTAAATCCAGTGGAAAAAGATCATCTTCCGTTTCTATCCCTTTATGACATTTTGGACATTCGAGAGGCTGTGAGCATATTAAAGATAATCTAGATCTCTTAATAAAGTCTTGAAACTTATCCACGAATAGATCTTCTACATCTTTCTCTTCTGTTCTTTTATACCCAACTAAAAAATTCAAGATAACTGACGTGTCCTTAGTGAAGAAATCAATTGAATCGTCCGGTTTAAGAAAGGTCAACTTACTTATCCATGGAGCTAAAGTCGGATAGAAATATATGGCTATCATTGAAATAATTTCTTTATTATCTAAATTAGGTTCTCCTCTTAGAGCATTTATTAATGAGCTTGTTAATTCATTAGAGATCTTTAGATATTCCCCTATAGATGGGACGCTGGCTGTTATTTTAAAATTAGAGTGTTTAAATTCTTCAGTTAAGTTTAACTCTTTCTTATATGCTTCAATGTCTTTAGTCGATTTCTCATCATCAGATCTTAGCATTGTGATGGCAGTTTCGCTTAAAGCGTCGAAGTTAGTCACTCTCATTTTTTTAATATCGAGTTTTGTATTATTTTCAATATGTTTACATTCTTGATTAGAACACACGACACCTATTTCTAAACCTCGTTTGAAAAGCATACAACAGGCTGCCCATAAGATAGTTGGGTAGTCGTGAAATGATATTTTATTAAGAAGATTAGACTTCTTATGCCAGTCTTTAAGATTACTACTCAAAACCATTTTTGGAATAAAATCACAGAATTGCTGCTTAATGAAATTGTCATATAGTAGGTATGAATGACCTCCTAATATCTTACCGAATTCTTTGCCGTTGATATCGACAGTATCGTAAAAAGAATTTAATTCTGATAAATTTAGAGATCTAACGTTTATCCAAAACCCACTATTGAAAAGATAGACCTTCATCACTCCGCCAGTTCTAGCAATCAAAGTTTCCTTTGCTCTAGCCCCACTTAGCTCTGGAGAATTATTAAAAGAAGTTCCTCTAGTTATAGTGTCTGTGAGACCTTCGATACTTTTGATTAACTTTACGTTATCAGCCTTAATGAGTTTTAAAGTTTCTTTTAACCAGCCGCATTGAGCTGTATGGAGCCCGTGGTATAAAGAATACAACAGGTTATTGGTATACGAGTTATTGTCTTTAATAGCTTCTTCCAAACCTTCATCGTCTTGAGTTTCTGATTCTATTGTCTGTAGAACTTCTTCTAGGTCCCCAGTAAAAACCTTACAGAACTTAGAAATATTTAAAGCTTTCTCAGTAGGGAGGTTTTTAGTAATATTCTTTTGAGATAATAAGTCTTCTTTTTTCTTAGCATCGTAAATCGTTTTTTCCCAATCATCATCTGTTTTTTCAAACATTGTTTCCTCCAACATTTATTATTTTAATGAATTTAAATCTATCTTTATTTTTTCTAGCTGTTTCTATAGCATGTTTGGTTCCAGGACTTTTATTTTCCCAAAACGCAATAAACCTATCACAGTTTTTAAGCATCTCTACATTTCTTAGAATACCAGCTTTCTTACCGTGAGTATCCCAATCCGGAAGATATTGCTCTATTTTTTTATTATGACTCTCAGCGTAATCTTCAGCTAACCTATCTGCTCCTTTAGCCCCACCACTCACTAGTATATCAAAATCTAATTTATCTAATTCTTTAAACAATAATTCTCTATCGTTAAAGGTTCTAGATCCCGAAACCATGAGTCTTTTTTCTTTAGGAATATCCTTAAAAGCAACAAAAATATTTTTAGGTAAATATGTAAAAACTCTAACAGTTGGGGTTATGCTTTTTATAATATATCTAAAAAGTTGCTGGTCTCTTTGGGCTAGAAAAGTTATCTTACTATCATCGCAAATTATTTTTTTATTTATCGTGTTATATCCATTGACAACAGCTATGTTAAAAGCTAAATCTCGACTGGATATCTTCAAAAATGAAAGTTTAGAATTATCAATATTCGCTAACGAAATCTCTTCGGTTAGGAAGATCTTATCGGGCTTCTCAGAGATAGCTAAATTGAAAAACTTTTCAGCATTAAGACCTGATAAAATATACCCACATTCGAACCTAGATTCTTCTGAAATTGCAAATATTTTATTATTAATAATTTTTAATTCGAGTGTTTGTTTTTTCTCCTTTCTGCACTTATTTATAAACGTCATTAGTTTAATTCCAAGGAGAAAACAATCGTGATTTTTAAGAGGTAAAAGTAGGTCTTCCCATAATATAGTCGAAAAATATTTTGTCTTATTTTTATCTATGAAAACAGTGTGCACCACATCATTAATTTCTAAAAAATCTCTTGAAATATTTTCCAGAGTCACCGTAGTGAAAACTTGAAAATCTCGATCTTTAAATAAAATAACATTTGGGATTCTTCTTGCAAAAAGGGTGGAGAAAAAAGTCTTGGTGGCTTCAATCTCGGTTGGGATAAGTTTCATGTTTTTGGTCTCCAGGTTTTATTTATATATCATCGTTGGGTTAGCTAAAATTTAACCGCTCAGATTTTAATTAATTTCTAGCAAAAGAAAAAAGTTTAGATCAAAAGAAAAAAGGAAGTTAAAGAAAAAAAAAGTTAAAGAAAGAAAGTGGTGTAAAGAAAGAAAGCTATTGAACAAAAAAAAAGAAAGATATTGTATTTTTCTTTTTGTGAAACTAAAAAAGAAAATATACTGTAGTTTAAACTTTTAATAAAAAAAAAAAAAGAAAATATATAAAAAGAAAAAAAAAGAAAAAGGTTTTGACGGAACCAGACGGTACGGACAAAACTAAAAATTTAGAAAAAAGAGTTTTTAAAAACTCAGACCAATCATAATATATAAAAAAACTTTTAACTCGATTTTGCATTAAAATTAAATAAAAAAAAAAGATTTAAAAATTAAAGAATATATTATATAACAAATAAATTTTCAAAGTTCACAATAAGATTTTTTAAGCCTGAACTATTGTGCTCAGACAAGCTGAGCGTCATCGTTCGAACTTAAAAAAATCATTCAATCTTTGGAGGAAAATGTATAATTTAACAGGTCTTGAAAGTATCTACCTGAGTCATGGTTCCGATAGTTCTAAAAAACTTAAAATCGAACTCCAAATGTTATCCTGTTCCTCCTAAAAATATTAAAATTCTTGAGAAAGTTCTAGAATACAAATTATCTTCCGAGATGAAAGACTTTTTAAAAAATATTGGATACTCTGAGAAACTAAGCGATACGTCAGTAATTCAATTAGCAGAAGGAAATTTTAATCAATATTATAAAGATGTAGGAATTATAAATCATTTTTAGATGTGCTTAAATATCCTATAAAAGGATCGCTTCTTTTAGAATTTCAAGAGAAACGAATAATGGTATACGTGCATACAGTTGGAATTGTGTTCATTTTTCCAGAATGGTCTTCTTTTAAAGAATTAAGCTATAAGGGGATTAAAGTTACTCTAATTGGATTGAGACCTGGCTATGAGAATAAAAACCTTTTTGAACAAATGTCATATCGTTGATACTCCAATATTTAGAAAATAGTATTTTCAAAAATACTCTTTCAAGAAAGCTTAGTAAAAATTAGGTAATATAATTCACACTTTTTAAGCCTACTCTCTTAGAAAGATGATTTCTCCATTACTACAAGTCATACTACAGCACACTGGACCGACATTCTAATTTTCACTTTTCATTTTTTGCTCAAAAAAGAGTATTTTATAGTAGAGTTCCAATTAATTGGAACTCTACTTTTTTTTATTTTTTTTTTATTTAATTTCTAAAAGTTTCTTATATTTATCTAAGAAATCACCAGATGTCTTTTTAGAAAGATTATCGAACTTATTAATTATTTTTTTTCTAAGGGAATGTAAATTATCATTTAATTCAATATAGTCAGAAATATCTTTATCAGCAAAAACTCTATCATCGAAACCGTTTTCTAAAATAACTTCAAGGATAGAATCCATCCGAATTTCTCTACTAGTATCTTTGAAATTTCTAGCTATGACGTCTTTAACATACCCAAAATCATTTACTGATAATTCACCACGATCCATTCCAGCACTAACCAACTTAGAACATATTTCAGATACTTCGTCCTCGCTTTTATTATTAAGCTTCAAGTCAGTAACGAAGTTTTTAATAATACTTCTACGGGTAGTACATTCCAATAGATCTTTTAATTCATTGGGTATTTTACTATTAATCGTTTTAATATCATCTTTTGCATTTTCAACTAACGATTTTGTATCTAGATTCATTATTGCTTTCTCCTTTTAGGTTATGTTGTTATATAAAATGTTTTTCGAAAGGAAACTATTATGAATATTTTAAATTCGAATAAAGATAGGGCTACCGTTACTGCAGAAGAATATGGATACTATTTAGAATTATTAGACGATTTAGATTTAGAATTATTAGACGATTTAGGTTTAGAAAACGATCCAGAAGAAACAGAAAAATGGGAGATCGGATGAAAATAAAACCATATGGTGATAGTTATCGAATAAATGGATTCCCAGTAGAAGCATTTAATAAAAAACTTAAAAAGTTTTATAATACAAACAAACTCCAGAAACTATACAACGTTGTTGGGATGAATTGGTTTTCTAAAAAACATAAAGACATTAAGATAAATAAATTCTTTATACCTGAAATAGTATTTTTACTTAATAAATTTAAATATTATAAACTTGCCGATACTTTAACAGAAGAAACCTGGTATAGATCCACATTACATCCTGAGTTATTTCCTAATAATGTAAAGATGGATAGAATCAAAAAAGAAATGAACCTTACCTTGAAGAAACATCAAGAAGAATTCATTTTGAAGTATGATATTATTAAAAACACAATGCAGCTTTATGGAGCACTCCTAGCTTTCGATCAGGGGCTCGGTAAGACACTTACTAGCTTAGCTCTGATGACAGCATTGGGTAAAGAGAAAATCATCATATTCGCTCCTAAAAGCACTCTAGCTGCTGTATGGGAAGATCATATAGACGGCTTCTATAAAAAGAAGAAGAGAGTATTTATTGTAAATAGAGATAAACTTTCTATGGATTACGATTTCTTTATTTTTAATTATGAGAGTATGGATAAAATAACACCTATTATAAATGATCTTGCTAAGATATCCGAGAGAGTAGGGTTAATAGTAGATGAGAGCCATAACTTTCTAAGGAAGAGTTCTAATAGAACTTCATTCTTAATAGATTTTAGAGAAGCTATATTCTGCGAAGATGTTTTACTTATGAGTGGAACTCCGATTAAAGCATTAGGTGTTGAGATTATTCCAATGCTTTTTATTCTAGATAGGTTTTTCAATGTAGAAGCTATGGATATTTTCAAAAAGGCATTGGGAGTCAACACGATTATCGGAACGGATATTATTAGAAATAGACTTCATATGATGATGCATAGGAAAATGAAAACAGAAGTATTATCTCTTCCAGAAAAGACTGAAGAAACTATAAGGATTAAAACTCCAAATGGAAACGAATTCACTTTAGAGAATATTAAAAAATTAGTTATTGTTTTTGTTAAAGAAAGAGAAAGATATCATAAATCTAAATATATAGAATATAATGAAAAGTTCGATAAGGTTATTGACTATGCCGATAAGAGTTCTTTAGGTAAGACTAGAGATTTTGCTAAGTTCGTTTTGGATATAGAGTATCTTAGAAACAAAGTTGTTAGTTTAATGAACGAACAGGATAGGGAAAAGATCTTTTTTGTTAATAGATTTGAGAAAGAAGTTTTAATACCATCATTACCTAAAGATTTAAAAAAACAATATACTGAAGTCAAGTCGGCAGTCAAATATCTTAATCTTAAAATAAGAGGGGAAGTAATCGGAGCTCTTCTAATGAGGTTAAGGATTAAAATGACTACTTCTTTAATAGCTCATGCTGGACTTAGACAAATTATAAACGATGCGTCAAAGAAAACTATTATTTTCACATCATATGTTGACACTATAGAAGTAGCTTATGACTGGCTTAAAGAAATAGGTTTTGATCCTATAAGTATTTATGGGAAGAACAGTAAAAACGTTAGTAGTATTCTAAAAAGTTTTAGAGAATCAAAGAAGAATCCTTTAGTAGCATCACTTCAAACTATTTCTACAGGGGTTACTTTAGTTGAAGCCAATACTATGGTATTTTTAAATAGACCTTTTAGATATACCGAATATGCTCAAGCATCTGATAGGATTTACAGAATAGGGCAGGATACTCCTGTTTTTATTTTCACGATACTTTTAGATACAGGAGATTCCCCCAATCTCTCAACGTCAGCTGACGATATTACTCAATGGAGTAAAGACATGTTTGAATCAATGGTATAGAGCTTAAATGAGATGATCTACGGATCATCTCATTTAAGTTATATATTATTTCATTGAATCTAATTTGGATTCAATATATTAATAATTAATTTTTGGAGAAGCAGATGATCAAGTTAGGTGATGTTTTTGAAGTAGTTATTGGCGGACTAGTAATCGCATTGGGGGTTGTAAGATCCCTTATTTTTTTTAGTTAATTTAAACTATTACCTAATATAATATAAGAAAATAATACTATTATAAATTAGGAGAATTAAATGAAAAGTAAATTGATTGAAGCATACCGATATAAGATGGAAAGATTCCTTCTATCGACTACTAATTTAAGTAAAGAAGACATTAACTCTAAACTTTCAGCTATAATTAAAGATAAGTATAGACCTGATAATATAACTATTGTCGGTACAGATAAATTCGAATCGGTAACTATGCAAAAAACAGATCTATTAAATCTTATAGAAACTAAAACTATAGGGAATAGCATTAGTCCGTCTGGGAGTGTTTATATTAGAGCTGATATTAAAAGAGCTTTCACTTCACAGTTCATAGATGGGAATACAAAAAAAAGAAAAGTTTTTAAAAAAAGAATGATGGAAGCGGTATCGTCAGGTAACGAGGCAGAAGAGCAGATGAATTACTGTTTACAGACTTTCAAGAAAATAATTAATAATTCATTTTCAGGAGCTTGTATGTTCGAATATAGTTTTCTTTACGATAAAGGAAATTATAATGCAATTACCTCTATAGGTAGAAGTCTCATATACCATTCAATTATAGAAGCGGAGAATATCTTAGGAAATAACTTCTCTTATTTTAACGAATCTGTCCTAGTCGATAGAATCCTAGATTGTCTAGATGGAATAAAAAAGGCCGATATTAGGCTCGCAGCTCAACGTTATTCGCTTAAAATCCCGTCGAAAAAGGAGCTCTATACCGACTACCTTAGGGTAGTCAAAAAGTACAGTTCTAGTGGACTTTTAAATGTTAAAAAAATCATTGAAAGTTTAGATGATGAAGAAGTTATTTTTTTATATTACCAGAATAATCTTAAAAGAATCATGGAAGAAAACTCTACTAAGTTCAAACAGTTTATCCAAGATGTTTTAGATATTTCAAAAATAAGACCTAGTGGAAAACCTGAAGATATTTTTAAATTAGATCCAGACTTAATAGCATTAGTTTCATTAGCGTTTAGTAAATCTCTTCTTAATGGAATGCAAGCTTACGAACTACCAGTTAAAGATCCCGAAAAAGCTAGATTATTTGTATCGGTTGCTAAAAAGATTGAAACTCAACTAACGAAATTAGATTTACTTTTTAAAGTATTCATAAACGATGCTCCATTGAATTCTAATATTTTAGAAATTAAAGATATGGATAGGAAAGTAACAACGTTTTCAGATACCGATAGTATAAGTTTAACATTAGCAACTTGGGTTAAATGGTATGTTGGGGACATTATTGAGACTCAAGATAAGAGTTATCAGATAGTAGCTCTATGTATTTATTGGTTTACTAAAATAATAAAAGCAACCCTTAAGAAGTTTAGTATAGCCCATGGTGCAGTGGGGGAGTTTTCTAATACTATAAAAATGAAAAATGAATTACTTTTTATATGCCAAATTCTATATAACCTTAAAAAGAACTATGCTAATATAATAAATATGCAAGAGGGGGTTTTACTTCCAGAGATAATGCCGGAAATAAAAGGAGCTGTTTTAAGATCTTCAGATATACCTGAAGCAACAGCTTTATTCAATAGAGATTTGATTATAGAGAAAATACTTAAAAAAGCAATGACATCAAAAATATCAGGTAGATTTCTTTTAACGACAGTTATCAATTTTGAAAATGAAGTAAGAGCTAGTATTTTAAAAGGAGAAGTTAAATTTCTTAAACGTTGCAGTATTAAACCGCTACAGAGTTATGATAATATATTAAGTACCTCGTATTTTTACTATACGGCTTATTCTAATATCTTATCTTATAAGTATGGGGAAGTATTACCTCCTTTTAAAACTCCTGTTATTCCATTGATTAAAATAACACTAGAGATTCTATTAGATGTGAAGAAAATAAATAATAAAGTTTATAATAATTTTATTAAATTTTTTGATGAGTATAATAAGTTTCCATCTTACATTATCATACCTCCTGCTCTTAAGAAGATACCTAAAGAGATACTACCATTGATAGACTTAAGACATGTAATTTATTTTAATGCTAGAGTTGCTCATATAACGTTAGAAAGATTACATCTTGGAATAAGTTTCGATAAGCAGAAATTATTGATGAGTGATTTATACTGTGGGTAGATTCGAATGAATAATAGACATATATTACTTTCTAGAAAAGTATATTTTCGCATACTAAATAAACAATCTTAAAGAAAGATCCAAATTATTATGAAAATAGAAGATGACGAAATACATGATATTATTTTAGAAGTTAC
>Ga0307988_1000495_pt1 | contig 27274 bp, 24 predicted proteins | sample EllFjometagen183_FD_203166 | JGI IMG/M metagenome (GOLD analysis project Ga0307988, IMG submission 203166) | Marine microbial communities from Ellis Fjord, Antarctic Ocean - #183 | ecosystem: Environmental > Aquatic > Marine > Unclassified | place: Southern Ocean | collected 2014-10-08 | reverse complement strand
GAGTAATAGTTATCATGTCCTTTTGGGACCTACTGTAATTAGAAGCCGCTGAGAGGGTATTTACCCTTGAACCGGGAGAGTTCACTAACAATCCATTAAGAGCGGAGGAAAACATGAAAAAGTTGTTTTTATTTACGTTTGCTTTGGCGTTTTTTGCAGCCCAGCTGGTTCAGGCCGCAACACCCAAAGATACCCTGGTGATGGCATCAAAAATAGATGATATCATCACCCTTGACCCGGCTGAGATCTTCGAATTTTCCGGAGCTGAGTATGCGGGCAACACATATGATCGTTTGATTAGCTATGATGTCGATAATGTAAGTAATATTTTCGGTGTCGTGGCCGAGAGCTGGACTATCTCTGACGATGGTCTAACTTTTACGTTTAAGATAAGGTCGGGCATCACCTTTTCATCCGGCAACAAGTTGACTGCTGACGATGTGGTTTTTTCCCTGAAGCGCGTGATTATTCTGGATAAATCGCCGGCTTTTATTTTAACCCAGTTTGGTTTTACTCCTGAGAATGTTGAAAAGACTATTGTCAAGGTCGATGACAGCACTGTCAAGGTGGTCATTAATAAACCATACGCCCCGACATTTTTTCTCTACTGCCTAACGTCAACTCCTGGCTCGGTAGTTGATATGAAAGAAGTTATGGCACATGAAAAGGATGGAGATCTTGGTTATAACTGGCTCAAAACCAGCTATGCTGGCTCTGGCCCCTATAAGCTTAAAACCTGGAAAGCTTCTGAAACCCTCAATCTTGACAGGAACGATAATTACTGGGGCGAAAAGGCCAAGCTCAAGCGGGTGATTATTCGTCATATTTCCGAATCAGCCACTCAGAGACTGCTCTTGGAAAAAGGTGATATTGATATCGCCCGAAACCTGCAGCCCGATGATATAAAAGGAATGGCCAACAATTCGGATGTAAAAATCCGCAAAAAGGCAAAAGGTGCAGTATGGTATCTTGGCCTGAATCAAAAGAATAAATATCTACAGATTCCACAGGTTCGTCAGGCGCTTAAATATCTCATTGACTATAAAGGTATGGAACAGACTATCCTGGATGGTAAGGCTACTATCCACCAGGCCTTCCTGCCCAAGGGTTTCCTCGGAGCTTTGGAAGAAACACCATTTACCCTGGACGTTGCCAAGGCTAAGGCGTTGTTAAAAGAAGCCGGTCTGGAGAACGGGTTTGCTGTAACTATGGATACTCGGAACAACGAGCCGACAACATCGATGGCACTGGCTATCCAGGCAACTTTTGCCCAGGCTGGTATCAAGCTCGAAATCGTTCCTGGTGAAGGTAAGCAGACATTGACCAAGTATCGTGCACGTAACCATGATATCTACATTGGCCGCTGGGGACCGGATTATATGGATCCACACACAAATGCAGATACTTTTGCACGTAACCCGAACAACGCAGATGATGCCAAATCCAAGCCTCTGGCCTGGAGGAATGCCTGGGATATTCCCGAGATGACCAAAAAGGCGGACGCTGCAGTTCTCGAAAATGATGCCGGAAAACGTGCTGAGATGTATCTGGAGTTGCAGCGGGAGCATCAGCAGGTATCTCCATTTGTTATCATGTTTCAGGATATAGAGATTCTGAGCAAAAGAGCCAACGTCGAAGGCTTCGTTCTCGGACCCAGCTTCGACAGTAACTTCTATCAGTACACAACCAAGTAGTAGTTTTATTTCTTGACTCTATCCACCGGCTCCCTACCAGCAGGCAGCCGGTGGTATTTTTAGTTCACAGACTTTCTTTCATACTGAAAATGGTGCAGATGCTCACTAAAAGACGCCTGAGCAAGGCTGCGAGGCAGACCTTGCGGCTTCTTGTCATGGTTCTGATCACCTTTCTCGGCCTTCTTCTGATCACTTTTCTGATTGGCAGAGTGGTGCCGATTGATCCGGTTCTGGCTGTCGTTGGGGATAAGGCCTCCCCTGAACTCTATGAGCGGGTTCGTATCGAAATGGGTCTTCACCTGCCCCTCTGGCAGCAGTTTTACATTTATATAAGCAGTGTCCTTCGCGGCGACCTTGGAACTTCGGTTCTGACGGCAAAACCAGTTCTAGAGGATATCCTGCGTGTTTTTCCAGCTACTATGGAGCTTGCCTTCACGGCGACCCTGATCGGCATTTTTGTCGGTATCCCGTTGGGCGTTTTCTCTGCGGTAAAGAGAGGCAGCCTGCTGGATCATATTACCCGTGTTATAGGACTACTCGGTTATTCGCTGCCAATTTTCTGGCTGGCGCTCCTGGCTCTTATGTTTTTTTATGCCAAATTTGATCTTTTACCGGGGCCCGGACGTGTAGACGTTTTTTATGAGGATATTGTTGATCCGGTCACCGGGTTCATGCTCATTGACTGTATTATTGCCCGGGAGTGGGAGATTTTCCGTAATGCCTTCTCGCATATGATCATGCCGGCCACATTGCTAGGGTACTACAGTATGGCCTACCTCTCCAGGATGACACGATCTTTCATGATAGAACAGTTGCGTCAGGAGTATGTTCTGACCGCAAGGGTCAAAGGGGTAGCCGAGTGGAGGGTGATATGGGGGCATGCGTTGGGAAATTGTGCTATACCGTTGATTACGGTTGTGGCCCTCAGTTTTGGAACACTTCTCGAAGGGTCAGTCTTGACTGAAACAGTATTTGCCTGGCCGGGCCTCGGGCTTTATCTTACAAATTCACTGCTAAATGCTGATATGAATTCAGTACTTGGCAGTACAATCGTTGTCGGAGCTATATTTCTTGGTGTTAATATGTTCTCCGATTTTCTTTACAAGGTTATGGATCCAAGGGCCAGATAGACAGAATTTTGTTTATCCGGGGTATACTATATGGAAAACAGGCTCAAAGGATATAGCAGTGTGCGAGAGTGGCTCCTGACCGATACACCGGCATCAGCGTTTCAGGCGGCATCAGGGCGGACCTATCTGGGACTGCTTGAGTTTTTTAAAAACCGTCTGGCTGTGCTGGGATTGGTGATAATTCTGGGGCTCATCTTCGTTGCTCTTTTTGCTCGGCAGATAGCACCCTATGATCCCATCACCACTAGTCTGGTAGACAGACTCCAGCCATTGTCTGCTGATCATATATTCGGGACAGACGAGGTGGGAAGGGATATTTTCAGTCGTATTGTTTGGGGCTCCCGGCTCACATTATACATAATTGGGCTTGTAGCCATTATTGCAGCACCTGTCGGTATCATAATTGGGACGGTAGCCGGTTATTTTGGTGGTTTTGTCGATACTGTACTGATGAGAATCACAGATATTTTCCTGGCCTTCCCGAAGCTTATCCTTGCTCTGGCCTTTGTGGCAGCTCTGGGACCTGGGATAGAGAATGCCATCATCGCTATTTCAATAACGTCCTGGCCTCCCTATGCCAGGATTGCCAGGGCCGAAACGATCACTATTCGCGGCTCAGATTTTATTCGTGCAATCAGGCTTCAAGGTGCCGGGCCGATCAGGATTATCACGCGCCATATCATGCCGCTCTGTATTTCCTCCCTGATTGTCCGGGTGACACTGGATATGGCCGGTATTATTCTCACCGCTGCAGGGCTAGGATTTCTGGGCCTCGGGGCTCAGCCGCCTTCGCCTGAGTGGGGTGCAATGACATCCAGCGGCCGTGCCTATATACTTGATTACTGGTGGCTTATCACCATGCCGGGAACCGCTATCTTCGTTGTCAGTTTAGCCTTTAATCTTCTTGGAGATGGATTGCGGGAAGTTCTCGATCCTAAAAGTGATAATTGATGGCGTCGTAAAAACTCTTCATCCGGAGTCTCGCATGCTCGCTTACCTGGTTCGTTGTCACAATTTTGCTATCATTACGACGTACCTTATGTACGCCGAAATAATAGCAAAATTGCACGCCTCCAATATGAAGGTTTTTACTTATCCATCCAATACTAAAGTTTTTACGAGTTTGTCATAATTGACAACCATTTCAAAGGCAGCTTTAAGATGAACCAGGAACCACTTCTCCACATTAATGACCTCAATGTCACTTTCCCGTCACCAAGAGGGGCGGTTCATGCTGTTCAAAACGTTAGCTTCTCCATGGGAAAGGAGAAAATAGGTATTGTTGGAGAATCAGGGTCGGGCAAATCCGTAACCGGCCGCGCCATACTCCGTCTGTTGCCGCCCTATGCACAGGTCAATGCCGGGGCTGTCACCTTTAAAGGTCAGGATTTACTCTCTTTTACTGAAAAAGAGATGAGAAGAATCAGAGGTATGCAAATATCGATGGTCATGCAGGATCCGAAATATTCGATGAATCCTGTGCGAACAGTTGGAGCACAGATTTGTGAGGCTTACACTATTCACAGAAAGGTTTCCAGGAAGGAAGCGCGTGCAAAGACGATGAAGATGCTTGAAGCAGTGAGGATCAGGAACCCTGAGCAGGTATATCGTCTCTATCCCCAGGAAGTCTCCGGCGGAATGGGACAGAGAATCATGATCGCCATGATGTTGATACCTGAGCCAAGTCTGCTTATCGCCGACGAACCAACCTCTGCCCTGGATGTTACTGTTCAGCTGCAGGTACTCGCAATCATGGACGATCTTGTGACTCAGCGCGGGATGGGACTGATCTTTATTTCCCACGATCTGGAGTTGGTTTCATCTTTCTGTGATCGGATAATTATAATGTATGGCGGGCGAATCATGGAAACCCTCGATGCGTGCGATCTTCACAATTCGACCCATCCCTACACGCGTGGACTGCTGAATTGCCTGCCTAGAATAAAGGGTGAAAAGGGCAGACTGCAGACTCTGGTAAGGGATGCATCATGGCTTGAATCAGATTTTTCGATACCAAAGGTAGGATAATTATTCAGATGCTGCGTATAAGCCAACTAAATGTCATTTTCGGTCATGGAGCCAGTCGTAACCATGCGGTAAAAGATGTCTCTTTTACGGTTAATAAGGGGGAAAGTTTTGGTCTGGTTGGAGAATCCGGGTCTGGAAAATCAACTGTTCTTAATTGTATTTCCGGCCTGATAAGCGATTGGGAGGGTTCGATAGAGATTGATGGCACTGTCATCGGCTCCAGAAGGGATATGTCCTTTTATAGGAAGGTGCAGATGGTATTTCAAGACCCCTATGGATCCCTGCACCCCCGCCACACCGTAGACAAAACACTGAAGGAACCGATAGCAATTCACGGACTTGGTGATGCGAACAATCGTGTGGAGCGGGTTCTGGGCGAAGTCGGTCTTGGCCCGCAATTCCGGTTTCGTTATCCACACCAGCTTTCCGGGGGACAGAGACAGCGAGTGGCAGTTGCCCGTGCTTTGATTCTTGAGCCTGAAATCATACTGCTTGATGAGCCTACATCGGCCCTTGATGTGTCGATTCAGGCAGAGGTACTGAATCTGCTTGAGGATATAAGGGTGGAACGAAATCTTACCTATGTCCTGGTAAGTCATGATCTGGCTGTAGTTTCACATATGTGTGATACTATTTCTGTTATGAGCCAGGGAGAGACCGTCGAAGTGATAAGTAGAGAACAGCTCCAGAATGAAGATATCAAGCGGCGATATACAAGACAGCTTCTCACAGCCAGCAAAGGATATGACAGGGCGGCCATCGATCAGTTCCAGGATTTTTAATCATATCAGAGGAAAGCATGCTACCTGATGGTACAATAAATGTCTGTGTTTCCAATCAATACAGCCTGCCATCCTACACCAGCGAGGTGACGTCCCAGGGTATTCTCGGGGAGCGCGTTGAAATTTTGGAACATCTCCCTCCCTTTACAAGGATACGTCAGGTTGACGGCTATGAAAGCTGGGTTTCAACGGAGCAGATTTGTCAGGGACTGGTGGCGGACGGCTTTGAAATCAAGGTTAAAAGTCATTTTGTGCGTATCCACAGGGAGCCCTCCATCTTATCCGAGGGTATCAGGGATGCAGTGATAGGTTGCATATTGACAGCTGTCACCGAGGAAGGGGGCTGGTATATGGTAGTGTTGCCTGATGGCTTGAACGGGTGGGTGGAAAAAAAGCATTTCGGCGTTTTTCCTGAGTTCTTTGCGGAGAATGTAATCGCCCAGGCCAGGGAGTTTATGGGCTATCAGTACAGCTGGGGCGGCAGGAGCCCGAAAGGATTCGACTGTTCGGGCTTTGTGCAGACCGTTTTCCATCTACTTGGTGTTACAATACCGCGTGATTCATGGCAGCAGCAGCAGAACAACATCCTCTCTACTGATTATCGTAAGGCAAAACCCGCAGATCTGCTCTTTTTCGGTAAAACTGTCGACTGTGTCACCCATGTGGCCATATCTCTTGGCGATCAACGTTTTATCCATGCCAGTGGCTGGGTGAGAACAAACAGTTTCAAAAAAACAGATGAGGAATTCAGCGCTCATCATCTGCGGACCTTTATTTCTGTTAACCGGTATAACGCTAACCCTCCGGTAAACGGGAAAAAAGAGTAAAGCACTAACACCGGTAAACGGTAATAAATCCAGCACTCTTTTCAGTACCCGCTTGAGGGGTATAAGTGCCTTGGTGGTTACTTTAAGCTTCTAATTTAAAAGAACTCTCGGATTTCTTATTTTTTATGACAGGTTTTCAGGAGTAAGGCACTAAAGGAATGTAAGATGAGAATCACCGATATAAATACCCGGGTTGTCACGATCCCCCTTATCAGTACCTTCAAGACCGCACTCAGATCCGTAGACGAGATAGAGAACATCCTTGTTACTGTTCAGACAGATTCGGGTGAGGTTGGTTTCGGAGGTGCTGCCCCGGCGGCAGTGATAACCGGTGAAACCGTCTCCTCTATTACAGGTGGCATTGAACATATCCGTGAAAGCATTACCGGCATGGAGATCGATGATTCGGAAAAGATATTTCAGCGCCTGAACAGTTGTATTATCGGCTGTATGTCTGCAAAGGCGGCAGTAGATATGGCAATTTATGATTTGCTGACAAAATCCCTTGGAATTCCTCTGTACCGGTTCTTGGGTGGGCGCACCCATGATGTTAAAACAGATATTACGGTGAGTCTTGACACAGTGGACAAGATGATCGCTGAGAGCAAAGAAAAAGTGAGTCGCGGCTTTGATACACTGAAAATAAAAGTTGGTGGTGATCCTGAAAGCGATATCCAACGTCTTCAATCTATTCAGGAGGCAGTTGGTGGTGATATTGGAATAAGGATAGACGCTAATCAGGGATGGAACGGAAAAGAGGCTGTACGTGTCGGCAGAGAGCTTGAACGCAGGGGTATAAATATCGAACTTATGGAGCAGCCTGTTTTGGCCGGTGACTTTGACGGTTTACGTTTTGTCCGGGAAAATATTGCTTTCCCTGTCTATGCCGATGAAAGTGTGTTTTCACCAGTTGATGCCCTGAAGTTGATAAGTATGAACGCTGTTGACGGTCTTAATATCAAATTGATGAAATGCGGCGGTATATATAATGCACTGAAGATAGCCTCTATTGCTGAAACTGCAGGTATCCCGTGTATGATCGGGTCAATGATGGAGAGTCATGTCAGTGTAACGGCAGCCGCACATCTGGCAGTAAGCCGGGCTATTATTGACCGGTATGATCTTGATGCACCTCTTTTCTGCAGCATGAACCCGGCTTCAGGAGGGTTGTCCTACCAGGGTTCCCGGGTTTGTCTCTCCGATACCCCGGGCCTGGGAATAGAAAAATTGTAACAACGAACAAGGTGAAGAGTTTTTACGACGCCATCACATAATAGATGAACCCTTTTATAAAACACGAGATACACGTATGGAACGTAAACTTCTGGAACAGGTAGAAGATATTCATCGACGGGCATTTACTGTCGATGCCCATTTTGATTTGACCTATGAAGTGGCTAACCGCCGCGAACGAGGCAGGAAAAAGATTGTCGATACTAGTTATATACAGCAGTTCAGGGCGGGCTGTATCGACCTGGTAGTCTCGGCGATATTTATTGATGATTTCTTCCTGCCGGAGATGGGGCTGCGAAGATCTCTTGATCAGATTAGTTACCTGCTTGAGGAAATAGACGAAACTCCGGGTCAATTTCGGATATGCCGTACAGCTGCTGAGGCGCATGCAGCCAGAACAGCAGGAGAGATTGCAATCTTCCTCTCACTCGAAGGAGCAGACCCGCTGCAGAATGATTTACAGCTCCTGAGGATATTCTATGAACTTGGTGTGAGAGGACTAGGTTTGGTCTGGAGTCGGCGAAATTATGCTGGCGATGGTGCTTTTTTTGCGAAGGCCAGGGAGGGACGCAAGGGAGGATTAACACCGTTTGGTGTGAAGTTAATCGATAAAGCTGAAGAGCTTGGGATGTTTGTTGATGTAAGCCATCTTAACGATGAAGGGTTCTGGGATGTTATGGATGTTGCAGCCAAACCGGTCATCGCCTCACACTCTAACTGTCGATCCATCGCTGGAACCATGCGTAACCTCAATAATGAGCAGATCGCAGCGATTGCTAAAAACGGCGGTGTTATAGGCATGAATTCGATAAGCCAGTTCATTCGTGAGACTGAATCGGCTGTCACAGTTTCACATTTTGTCGATCATGTCGATCATATTGCAGGAGTCGCCGGTGTTGAGCATGTCGGTCTCGGGTTTGATCTCTGTGACAGTTTTATTGATTTTCTCCAGATTGAACAACCACTCGAAACCTACGATGTTATTAAAACTCACGCGGGGCTGGGTGAGTTCACAGCAGAACTTATCACCAGGGGGTATACGGAAGGTGAGATCATCGGGGTATTGGGAGGGAATTTTATGCGTGTTTTTGCAGAAATTCTGGATTGTCCTGTATGATAGTTTAAGATATTGGCTCTGTATAAGCAGCTATTTTTCTGTTACAGTGCCACTTTGCTATGGTGATGTGAAAATATTGCTTCGGAAGTTTTTCAAAATAATTTGCTGTTGCTCCTTGGTGGAGTGGAAATGTACGGGAAATTATTTCATAACTCAACAATAACGGAGGAAATTATGGGTAAAATAAGATTACTTGCATGTTTAGTGACTCTGGGTCTGATTTTTGGAATCGGGACTGCAGGAGCACAGGAGATGACTTTTTTCAGAATTGGTACCGGTGGTACCGGTGGCACATATTATCCCATCGGTGGTTTGCTGTCCCACTGCATATCAAATCCGCCCGGTTCAAGACCTTGTGATAAAGGAGGAAGCTGCGGTGTTCCGGGGCTGGTCGCCATAGCACAGTCTGCCAATGGTTCAGTGGCTAACATCAATGCCATCAAGTCGGGAGTCCTGGAGTCTGGATTTTCACAGTCGGATGTTGCATATTGGGCTTATACCGGAACAGGGATTTTTGAAAAGAAGGGACCGGTAAAAGATCTTCGTGCGCTGGCCAATCTATACCCCGAAACAATTCATCTGGTAGCTCGTAAAGGCGCCGGAATCAAGTCGGTAAAAGACCTCAGAGGTAAACGTATTTCCATGGATGAGCCTGGTTCCGGTACACTGGTTGATGCCAGAATTATCCTGGAGGCTTATGGGCTAACCGAAAAAGACGTCAAGGCAGACTATATCAAGCCGAACCCTGCTATTGACAAAATCAAAGATAATCAGCTGGATGCCTTTTTTATCGTTGCCGGATATCCTACCGGATCGGTGGTTGAGCTTGCTTCAAGTGTTGGCGGAGAGCTGGTTCCTATTAACGGACCTGAAGCTGAAGCACTCGTTAAAAAGTATGGTTTTTTTGCCAAGGATGTCATTCCTGCCGGTACGTATGAAGGAATAGGTGAGACCGAATCTCTCTCAGTTGGCGCCCAATGGGTTGTGTCTGCCAAGGTTGATGAGGAACTGGTCTACCAGATTACCAAGGCTATCTGGAATAAAAAGTCACGTGCCCTTCTGGACAGAGGACATGCCAAAGGTAAAATGATCACTGCTGAAACAGCGCTTGACGGTGTTGGTATCCCGCTGCATCCCGGAGCGGAGCGGTACTATAAAGAGGCTGGCTTGTTGAAATAAACTGTTAGATATTATGGATATGACCGGGAGGCTTAATTTTATGTCTCCCGGTTTTTTATTGCGATTTGTCTGATGGCGATAACGATTTAACCAATGGTTGCAGGTGGTGGAGTGGAAATAGATCAGGAGCGTATAAAGAAACTTGAAGAGGAATATGATCCGGAAATGCAGATGAGGCCCATGGCGCCACCCGCCACATGGGTTGCAGGTGCGCTTCTTGCTACATTGTCAGGTTTCCACTATTACACCGCCGGTTTCGGCTTGTTGAGAGAGTCAACCCATCGCGGGGTTCACCTCGCTTTTGTCCTGGGGTTGATCTTTCTTGTGTTCGGTTTCAGGAAAAAATCTAAAACGGACGGGTTCCTGGCCATTGGGCGCATTCCTCTTTATGACTGGTTATTAGCCATTACCGCGGCGGTCACTTGCTTATATATCCCGTATGTGTTTAACGACCTGGCGTTTAGAGTTGGTGATCCGCTCGCTGTTGATGTTATCTTTGGCAGTATAATGATCGTATTGACACTGGAGGCTACCCGAAGATCAATGGGTATGGCCTTACCGATTATTGCGACCGGCTTTATTATTTACGCACTGTTTGGTCAGTATGCCCCCGGTGTTCTTGTTCACCCCGGTGCAAGCTGGAAGGGGCTGGTTAACCACCTTTATCTTACCAGTCAGGGCATTTACGGTATCGCAGTAGGAGTTGTCGCCACCTATGTTTTTCATTTCGTTTTGTTTGGCGTACTGGCTAACAGGGTTGGTGCCGGCCAACTCTTTATTGACCTGGCGTCTTGCGTTGCCGGTCGTTATGCCGGAGGACCGGCCAAGGTAAGTGTGTTTTCTTCGGCTCTTTTCGGTATGATCTCAGGTTCTTCAATCGCAAACACCGTTACCACTGGAGCGCTTACCATCCCGGCGATGAAACGTGTAGGCTACAAGCCTCATTTCGCGGCGGCTGTTGAAGCCACATCAAGTACAGGCGGGCAGATTACCCCGCCCATAATGGGGGCCGCTGCCTTCATCATGATTGAATTTCTCGAAATGCCCTATAGGACAATCCTGCTGGCTGCTACTGTTCCTGCGCTTATGCATTATCTCGGTATCTTTACAATGGTTCATCTGGAGGCCAAGAGGTTAGGATTACGAGGCTTACGACCGGATGAGATGCCCCGTTTTGTCAAGGTGCTGCGTGAGGGGTGGCCCGCCCTGATTCCTCTGATCCTGCTTATTACCATCATTTCCTCAGGCAGAACGCCTTATAACGCGGCATTCTGGGGGATAACGGCTTGTATTGTGGTAGGATTTCTTAACCCGAGAAATCGTCTAACTATCTCCGATTTATATGACTGTTTTAAGCTGGGGGCTAAATATGCCCTGGCGGTTGGCGCAGCTGCCGCTGCTGTCGGAATTATTGTTGGTGTGGTAAGCCTCACCGGTATGGGATTTAAAGTCTCCTTTATGGTAACCAGTTCGGCTCAGCAGCTGGCTGAAGTAATTGTCCCTTTCATTCCTTTCGGTCTCACTGATCTGTCCGGGTTGACTCTGTTCCTGACTTTGATCTTCACGGCTATCGCCTGCATACTTTTAGGAGCAGGAATACCGACCACTGCTACCTATATAGTACTGGTTTCGATTGCCGCACCAGCTCTTGGGCTGCTCGGAGTGGCCCCCATAGTCGCCCATTTCTTCGTTTTTTATTATGGCGTGCTGGCAGATATCACTCCGCCGGTTGCCCTGGCTGCCTATGCCGGGGCAGGGATCGCCGGGGCCAATCCGTTCAAGGCGGGCAATACCGCTTTTCGACTGGCATCGGCTAAAGCGCTGGTGCCCTTTGTTTTTGTTTATTCCCCGGCGATGCTGATTGTAACAGATGGATTCACATGGCAGGCTTTCATAATTACGGTCTCCGGTTGTGCTATCGGTATAATGCTTATCGGAGCTGCCTTGACCGGATACTTTCTTACCAGCATGCCGATGCTTGAGAGAGTGGTGACCTTTGTTGCCGCTCTGTTATTCGTAGCACCTGGTTTCAGGAGTGGAGCGATTGGTCTGCTCTTGATGATTCCTGTATTAATTAGCCAATTTTCTCGTGCCAGGGCAAAGAAAAAACTTCCCGAATCAGAAATAAATACTCATCTTTCACTATAAATATGCCATGTCTGCTGAAGTTGTATCGATTTACGGTTATGGGCGATTCGGGAAAGTCTGGGCGGATATTCTGGCAGAAAATTTTCAGGTAAAAGTTTTTTCCAGAAGCGGCATAAGAGCGGATGAAGTTTCTTCGGGCATCGAGATAACCGATGAGGAGGGGATTTTTGACTGTGATGCCCTTTTTTTCTGCGTTGCAATATCCTCTTTGGAAGAAGTTCTAAAAAAATCAGCTTGTTACTTCAAAAAAGGCACACTTTTTTTTGATACCTGCTCGGTAAAGGTATTTCCTGTCGAATGGATGAAGGAAAACCTGCCCGAGGGGAGCAGGATTATTGCTACTCATCCGATGTTTGGTCCTGACTCATACCTTAATTCCGCCGAAAAACTCCCCATAGTGATCTGTAATATAAATGCAGATATGGAGACTCTTAACAGCTGGGTCTCTTATTTTACATCAAAATCATTCCGGGTGGAAGTGATGACCCCGGAAAAACATGACGAGATGACCGCCAGTTCCCAGGGGATTACACATTATGTGGGGAGACTGCTGGATGATCTTGATTTACATTCCACATGTATCGATACACTTGGTTATAAGATGATCCTGGAGGTTATGGAGCAGACGTGTCATGACAGCTGGCAGCTTTTTCTTGATCTCCAAAGATATAACCCCTATGCAAAAGAGATGAGGACGCGGCTGTCTGAGTCCATTGATAGGGTAAACTCCGCTCTTGAAAGAAAGGAATAGATCCGGCGGCAACTGGTCCCGCGGGAAGCACACCGAGGAGGGCCCTGGACAGCGTATAGCAAGAGTCAGCAGAATCAACTCTCCAGGATCATTTCCAGCTCATTGGACAACTCACTCCTTCCTGATGTATTTATGGCTGTAGATATTGATCTCAGGATTTCCCGTATTATTTCAACCTTCGGGCTGGGAGAGAGGAGCTGGGTTTCGAGAGTTCTGATATCGATTATACATTCTTCAAGGATTGCATAATCAGTCTGCAACTGTGTAATTCTGGTTTTGATCTTCGTAAGTAGAATTTCTACAGCCTGTCTTCCTCTATCATCCAGTACAGGACCCCTGCCGAGTTGCATATCACTCTCAGCCGTATCCTTTACAGGCGATAAACCCAACGCTTCTATTCCCTGGAGTGTAATGCCAATGGCTCCCGACAGGGTCTTCAAATCAACAAAACCTTGTATGATGAGTTCTTCCGCTGTTGTCCCTGCTTCATTTTTTTCGAGGCCGAGTGCCACTCCCACATCAGACATAGTCACCTGGCTTTCGGTATTGCCACCTGTCTGGTTGTAAAGTTCGCTCAGGTACATTGAGTTTATATCGTTTTTGGTGTTCATAAAAAATTACCCCTAATTGCATACAGTTAATTAAGCCTCCTGAAAGATATTTAGTTGTGTCTAACTATTCGTTTAAGTATTTTCCCAAAAAACATATCCCCTTAATTCAGTAGTTTAAGCCGTGAAAATGGAAATTGATAAAAAAAAGTGATGCTTATGGTCAGTTTTTATCTTACAGTGGCTAATTGTGGTACTTAGTTCAATATTTATACTACAATATTGAGCTTCTAAATAAAGACAAAAAGCTTTTAACTTCAGATATTTCCATTATGGTGGTAATGCTTGAAGGGTTGGGTGGTTCTGAAATACAGCTATTATTTGTAAAAAATCAATAGTGTTCAGCCGGGAAAAATCGCTTTTGCTCTAGATGCCGATCAAATTGCTCGTTTTTTATCTATAAAAACACGATCGGTCCTTTTAGAAAAACGGCAATAAGAGCCGATCTTTCTCACAGTAAGTTCATATTTTAATAAGAGGTCTTTGTGGAAATTGGTCGTTCTCGGGATAATTAATTTCATTTCGGAAAGGCAAAACCGTCAACCAGAGGGAGGAGTAAAATGGACGAAAGTCAGAGTTATAATGTTAACTTTTTCAAACCATCAACACCATTCTTAAAGGAGAACGTCAGGGCAATTGTCATTGGCTTGACCATATGGGGTGTTATGACATATGGATTTCAGATTCTACTAAAGATTATGGAAACCCCCACCCCTGAGGCCACCTATGTCGTCTTTCAGCAGGCTGCTCCGAAACTTGCTGATGGCACTGCTTCCGCAGAAGAAAAGGTTGCTGTGGCAAACACATACCTGGCCCTGCTTGGTAAAAGTGCTGCTCTGTTGAAAAATGATACCTTAAAGACAGCTTTCACCTCCACCGTGTATAATCTACTCTCCGATGCTGAGAGAGGAAACCTTCTGGCTGCCGCTGCTGATCCAAAAGCTAGTATGGGTTTTATAAATACTGCGTTGGGAATCACCGATAACAAGGCCATGATGGCTGTAGTTCCCTACGGTCTTATTGCGGTAACCCCGGACAAGATGGCTATGACTGATCCAGCACTTAAGCCGATTATGGATAAATTCTTCATTCATAATCAGTCAGTGCTTACCGATACTATCGTTTTCGGTTTTCCATTTCATTATCTGTACACTGCACTTATTCTCCTGACATCATTCGTGATTATATGTCTTGTGTATTGTCAGGTTATTGACAAGATGATGAAGAAATATGATATGGAACACTCTTTCGAATAGGGGGACTGAGAAATGAATAGAATCGTATATAGAACATCTTTTATCGTATTATTCCTGTCTGCAATGTTGCTCGTCGCCCTGCCGGCTTTTGCGGCAAGTGGCACTTCACTTGAGGGCAGCTTTAAGACAATGCCGGCCATTATTCTTATTGCCTGTATCCTGCTCTTTCTAGTTGTCGGGTTCATGAACAAGGCCGAGGGAACAGCCGATTTCTATGCTGCAGGCCGTTCAATTTCCAGAGTCGGCTCTGGTATGGCAATTGCTTCCAACTGGATGTCGGCTGCCTCCTTTCTTGGTATGGCGGCAATCATGTACGGCACCGGCTATCATGGGTTGTCCTACGTTGTGGGTTGGACCGGCGGATACTGCCTGCTCTTACTGCTCATGGCCTCACAGATCAGGCGCTTTGGAAAATATACTGCTACCGATTTTATCGGTGACCGTTTTTACTCTTCCGGGATGCGCTTCTGGACTGCAATAATAGCAATTTTTATATCTTTTTGTTACTCCGTTGGTCAGTTCGGCGGTATTGGTTTGATGTTCAAATGGATATTTGGAATGAACTACAGTGCCTCGGTTATTGTCGGTGGTCTTGTTGTCCTTTCCTACACTCTTATCTCAGGTATGCTGGGTGTAACCAAAAATCAGATTGTACAGTATGTTATCCTGATAACAGCCTTCCTGATTCCCGCTTTTATCCTGACCTTCAAATTTGACTATTTCTGGCTCATTCCGGAACTTGGTTATGGTCGGGTGGTTTCAGATATCGTCGCTGGTAGCCAGACTCCGTTTATCAACTCTCTTGGTCATGTCATGCAGACGGTTCCTCAGCCGGAATTTGCCATGCCTTGGGATACCGCCACCGGTAAGGATTTCTTCCAGTGGATGGCTACCTGTTTTGCGTTGATGATTGGTACTGCCGGACTACCCCATGTTATCCAGAAGTTCTACGTTGTACCCAAACCGGCTGATGCCCGCTGGTCTGTGACCTGGGGACTGTTTTTCATCTGTTTACTTTACTGGACTGCGCCTCTCTACTCCGCTTTTGGCAGAATTCTTTCTTCAAATCCGGAAGTTGGCAATCTGGCAAAAGATGCGATTGTCGTCTATACTGCCCAGCTTGGATCTGTGAATCCACTTATCGTCGGTTTCCTGGCAGCAGGTGCTGTTTCGGCTGCATTTTCAACAGTTTCCGGCCTGCTGGTAGCAGGTTCTTCGGCGTTTTCTAATGACATTTATTTTAAACTGATTAATCCTGAAGCAAGCGGCAGCCAGCAGATATTGGCGGCACGTCTTGCCACCGTTGCCATGGCACTTGGTATCATCCTTGTTGCCCTTCTGAAGCTGGCCCTTGTTGCTCAGCTTGTCGCCCTGGCTTTCTCCATTGCCGGCTGTACGATCTTCCCACTGTTCCTCCTTGGAATCTGGTGGAGTCGGTCTAACAGGCCTGGAGGTATTGCCAGTCTGTCAGTCGGAGGATTTTTTACTGTATTTTCTATATTCTACTTCATCTGCGGGAAATTCGGTGTGGCTCTACCTGGAGCCTCCTTTGTAGGTTACTGGCTTAATCCATGGTATTTTGCATGGATTGCGTCTCCACTGGCTATCCTGGCAAACATCGTCGTTTCACTGAATACTGAGGATACTCCTGAGCATATCAGGAAGCATCTGGCTTCAGAAGTACACGGCGTGAGATAGTAGGTAATAGTTTGTATTTACCCGGCCTCTGCACATGGTGTGTGGAGGCCGGATTTATCAACTGACAAACTCAGGTAACAGTTCTTCGATGCAATCAGGCACAAAGAAAGTCCTTGCAGTAACCCTCACCATTACAGCCACTATTATCATAGGCTCTTATTTTTATTACGAGGATAGTAACAGCGCTGAAGACCCTCGTATCATGCCGGCCAAAACACTTTTTTTAAAGTACGATAAAGATCTGGAAAGTGATGAGTATGTTCAGGCCTTGAGTCTGCTTGATACTATTCTTGATATTTATCGAAACACTCCGGGTTATGAGTCTTCTTATGAGATAGGTGTACTTCTTAACAACAAGGCGACTGTCTACCTGGTAGAACTTGAAACAGATCTGCTAACGGAAAAAAACGTCGATCAGGCAGCGATGAACAAAATACTCAAGGCGGCAGAAGATTACACCCTGCAGGCTATCGATATCTATGAAAAATGGCTCGCAGAGATGGGAACTCTTTCAAAAGAGCAGATAAAAAACCGAATTTCACCGTTCTTTGCTCCAGATGATCCGTCCCTTGCCGGTATGAATAGAGAAAAGGTACTGGAAAAAAGAGTGCAAAGTATACAGGACGCACAGATTGAGACATCTCGCCGAATCTCTGTCTCACTGACTAACCTTGGAATGATCAACAGATATCTTGGAGAGTTGGATAAGGCACAGAAAAATTATGAAAAGGCAATCTCCATCTGGGACAGAAATTACACAGCACAGGACAATCTGAATATACTGTTGAACCAACCGGTTAAAAAACGCTCCATGCTATCAAGGCTATTCCCGCCAGAACGGACAGATTAACCGTGTATTACGTGTATAGTTGTTTACCGGACAGTCCAGCCTCCTGACCTGCCTGCATGATAGAGGTCACGAAGGGAGACCAGCCCACCTTTTTTGAATTTTTTGATCAAAAACAAGAATAGATAGGCGGTCTGCATGGCATCTTCGAAGGCGTCATGGGGGGTGAAAACCGGCAGACTGAATTCACTGCTCAGATCACTGAGGTTGTACTTGTGTGAGGTTCCCCCCCTGTCATGATAGTAGCCCAGCCTGACTCGTTTGTACCCCTTGGCCATCCTCATGGTATCAATGCCTGGATTGATAAGAGATCCGTTGAGAACCGTCTCAGTTGCCCGATGCAGGAAACTCATATCAAGACTTACGTAGTGACCGACCAGCAGATCTTTGCCAGCAAAAGCGACAAATTTTGGAATAACTTCTGAAAGAGGCGGGGCATTTTTGAGTTGTTCTGGTGTTATTCTATGTACTAAAGTTGCTTCCGTATGGTCAAGTTTATGCGGTCTTATGTAGGAGTGAAAAGTCTGGCCAAGGTCAATCTGGAGATCTCTGATCTTAACAGCGCCAATGGATATTATTTCATCTTTCTTCCTGTTCATGCCGGTTAGTTCCAGATCAAATACTACGAAATTGTACTCCTGGAGTGGCCGGGACTGGTCAAAATTCCTGAAAAAAGATCTGTTTTTTTCAATCAGCTCATGCCTGGGCGAGAGCCAGTGGGGTTTTTTCATTGTAATACCTGGACTCGGTTGATCATGGTGCTGGGAAAATATTTTCGAGGAAGGCCTGAGTTTTTTCAATGACCGTGAAAGCATCCTTGAGCATGCGTTTTTCAAGATCAGTGAGATGCTCCGGGTGGATGAAATTATCAGGAGTGTCGCCTTTTTCAATCTGGCTTAACTGGTGAATTACCCGCAGCTGCATCTGTAGTTCGTATGCATCAACAGTTGCATTGTAGAGATCCTGCGGAATTTTCTCTTCGGTTCTCAAGCTCCTTAGCCGATCGAGAGTGTTTGTCTCCCTGACCCCGTGCTTTAAGGCAAGGGTGCGGGCAAAGTCAACAAAAGGGGTGAGTCCTCTGACCTTGATGTCAAGCATGTCTCTATGGTCGCCGTTTTTTTCAACGATAAAATTATTGAAAAAAGAGAGAGGAGCCCTGTTGGCAATGCACTGGCGTCCTAGGTGAAACGTTAAAAGTTCCTTTTTCTGGGATTGTTCAATCAGGTAATCTCGCAGATCGATAGCAAGTTGTTCTGTCCCAAATCCGCAGCGGAAATCGAAGAATATCGTAGAATTGAGTAATTCCTGGGGGTCAGGGGCATTGATCCAGTGGAGGAAATATGATTTCCATACCGAGAGGGGTTGGCACCATTTCGGGTTTCGAGCCATTACGTCCCCTTTACAAAGTGGATAACCACAATGTACCAGGTGCTCAATAGCCCGTTCGGCGAAGGTGCGGAAGTAGTCCTTTGCCTCCCGCAACTGGGCATCGTTTTCAGGATCAGCATAAACAAGAGCATTGTCCTGATCAGTCTTAAAGGTCTGTTCCCTCCGCCCTTCGCTGCCCATAAGCAGCCAGCAATATTTCACAGGAGGGGGACCCATCTGTTCTTCAAGCAGGCTTAAAATTCGAAAGACTATCTGGTCGTTGAGAATGGCAATCATACGAGTAATATTACCAGCCTTAGCGCCCTCGTTGATGAGGTTTCTGATAATAGCTGAAATTTTCTGGCCAAGTGGATAAAGACCCTGGAAATTAGTCTGTGCAACAATTTCTTTAAACAGGTAATACGGAGAATTGCCTTGCTGGACCATAACATCATGAGACGTGACTACACCGACAATCTGCCCATTCTGTTCAACTCCCAGGTGGTGGATTCCCGTGGACATCATCTTCAGTAATACATCGAAACAGAGTGTCTGGTACTGAACTGTTTTCAGCGGCTGACTCATAATAGCTGTTACCGGTTCCTGGTAATCACGTCCTTCAGCAATTACCTTCGTTCTTAGATCGGTATCGGTAATAATGCCGACTATTGAGTCAGAATCATCAGCACCGTAAATCAGCAATGAACCGATATCGTGCTTTGTCATGCTGGAGGCTGCTTCCTGAATCGTTGTTGTGCCTGAAGTGGCGTGAGGAGTTTTGATCAACTCGCCTGCAGTAACGCTGAAAAGATATAAAGCCTCTGTGGACCGGCGTGTCATCCGGTTGCGACGCAGTTCACTGTAAGCAGTGGCGACGACATTGTCCGAAAAGCTTTTCAGATAAAAGTGCGCTATTACAGAGTATTCCTGTACAAGATTGAGGAGAATCTCCCGTGGCAGAAGAAAGCAGAAGGTATCCTCGACCGTTTCAATATTAAGATTAGCGCGGGTTCCTCTGATGATGCCAAGCGCACCAATATTTGCCCCTACACCACGATAATCCTTGAGCACTATTTTGCCTTCTGCGTCGGTGATGAACGCCTTGACTCCCCCACGCTGGATCAAATAGAGGTGGGTTATTTTCGATTCGTTATAGGTTAGGAGGCGGGTACCCTTGGGAAAAAAATCGATCCTGCAGTGTTTTGCCAGAGAGAAGAGAACATCATCCGACAATTCTTTGAACGGCATTGTATTTCTGAAAAAATCGACAGCAACATTAGAGGCGACTGCGTGGACACTGCTGTCAAGAACTGGTAACTGAGTTTGTATACTGTTATTGGTCACTTTCGTCACTTTTTCTTGCAGACATTTTTATCTCATGCTGGTCGATACAACTCCACTGGTCAGAAGAGGCGCCATGCGGTTTCCATAAAATTCAAGAAACCGCATGGTATTATGGTTAGCTTTACAGGTTTCTGCGGATCAGGAAACCATCTTTTGAATTTCCTCTACGATTTCCGGGTTAGCGAGTGTCATAACATTTCCGACATCTCCCTTGTTGGAAATCGCACCTAAAACTCTTCTCATTATTTTGCCCGAACGGGTTTTCGGCATGTCGGGTACGAGCCAGACATTTTTACATTTTGCGATCTTCCCTATCTGGAACACGATAGCATCGGCAATCTTCTGCTGTATTTCAGGAGTTGCTTCAATACCTGGTTTAAGAGCCACATACAGCTCCGGCTCCTTGCCTTTTATTTCATGGTTGACCGGAACAACCGCAGCCTCTGCCACTTCAGGCACAGTTAATGCGGCAGATTCGATCTCTTTGGTTCCAAGGCGATGGCCCGATACATTAATAACGTCATCAATTCTGCCCAGGATGCGGAAGTATCCGTCTGCGGCCTCCACTGCTGCATCACCAGTCAGATATGGCCAGTCTCTCCAGTCTTTACTGTCCGGCTTTGTATTGTACATGGAGAAGTAGGTGTCAACAAACCTGTCGCGATCACCCCATATGGTCATGAAGCAGCCGGGCCATGGGTTTTGGATACAGATGTTTCCGGCTTTGCCTGCCCCGGTTGGAATAACTTTTCCTTCTTCGTCGTAAATGATGGGGTGAATTCCGGGAACTCCTGGTCCTGCACTGCCCGGCTTCATGGGTTGTATTCCAGGAACCGTGCTGCAGAGGAAACCACCTGTTTCTGTCTGCCAGTATGTATCAACGATAGCTGCTTTTCCCCGGCCTACTTCTTTTTCGTACCAGCGCCATACTGCCGGTTCAATCGGTTCTCCGACTGTGGTCATATGTTTGAAATTGTATTTGTATTTTGCAGGCTCATCCGGGCCAATTTTTCTCAAAGCCCTGATGGCAGTTGGCGCAGTATGGAAGATGTTCACATCAAGTTCCTGGGCAATCCTCCAGGAGCGCCCGGCATCGGGGTAGGTCGGCACACCTTCGTAGATAACTGAAGAGGCACAAAGGGCGAGCGGTCCGTAGACAATAAAGGAATGACCGGTAATCCAGCCGATGTCTGCCATACACCAGTACACATCCTCAGGGTGAATATCCTGAATATATTTAGACATGGCGGTAACATAAGAGAGATAACCACCTGTTCCATGCACACATCCTTTGGGTTTTCCGGTTGTGCCACTGGTGTACATGAGAAAAAGAGGATCTTCGGAGAGCATCTGCTCCGGCTCGATCCTGGCACCATAGTAATTTTTCAGTTCTTCATTGACTACGACATCACGGCCCTCAACCATCGGTGCGTCAGCGGACCATTTCCCAGGATATCGCTGCCAGACCAGGAGCATGTCAATTTTCTGGCCGCCTTTTTCTGCGAGTATACAGGCTTCATCGTCAACACCTTTATGATCGAGGAGTTTGCCGCCCCTGTAGTAGGAGTCCATTGTGATGAGAACGCGGCTGTTTGAGTCGATGACACGGTCTGCACAGGCGCTGGCAGAAAAACCACCGAATACTACTGAATGGATAACTCCTAGGCGTGCACAGGCAAGCATGGTAATGGGAAGCTCTGCAGACATCGGCATATGGATCGTTACCCGGTCGCCCCTTTTCAGTCCTGCAGTATTCTTGAGCAGAGCTGCAAACTCGTTTACCCGGACATACAATTCCTGATAGGTGATATGTTGAACCCGCTCTTCTTCTAATTCAGGGACGAAGTGGATGGCTGTTTTGTTCTTGTTATCTTTCAGGTGGCGGTCAATGCAGTTGTAGCTGGCATTGAGTTTCCCGCCTTTAAACCACTTATAGCACGGAGCGTCACTGGTATCGAGCACCTCATCCCAGTACTTGTACCAGGTGATAAGTTCGGCAAATTCTGTATAATAGTCGGGAAAATTATCAAGGCTGAAACGGTCATAGATTGATGCGTCGGTCAGGTTTGCCTGTCCTACAAATGATGACGAGGGGTGGAAATATTCTTCTTCCTGCCAATGTACTGCAATTTCAGCTTCAGAGGTTTCAATAACTGTTTTGTCTCCGCTCATAAATTAGCTCCTTTTCAGTATCTGGAAAAATAAAATTTACCTGGCTCGGCTCCTTTACCTAACTGGTTCCTGAATATATATATATAAAATTTTCAAAGCATGGCCAACATGTCTTGAAAATATTATCTATTGCCTAACATATATAAACAATCAATGCAATTGGTCTTATTTTTTTATTAAGTGGAATTGATGCATCTCTTCTCAGATCATCGTAATTTACTATAAAAACCCGGCAATAATAAACAAAAACCTGAGAGTGTATTTTGAAATTACCGGGCTGGGTAGTCGCCAAGGGTCTTTTTGTACGAGATGGAGATTTTCCGGAATATCTCTTCCCAGCTGGAAAGAATAGTTATTGGGTGGATACTCTCTTTTTCAGGAGTTGGGGATATTTGAACCCGCTCAGCCATCACGGTGACAGCAGCCTTTAACCTGTCTCTTAGTATTTCCCAATCTTCAGGATCGGGTCTGTCGATTTTTTTCATTGTTGGCAGGGTAATAAACTGTACAAGATCAGGGCTGGAAGATCCGAGCAGCTCCCGGCAGCCGGGCAGGTCGGTGGTTATAATTCTGCATCCTGAGGCCAGTGCTTCAAGGAGTACAAGGGGCAATCCCTCGTAGAATGATGGCAGAATGAAGATGTGGCAGTACCTCATCAAGCCAGCCAGTTCCTGCTGGTCCAATCTTCCATGGACATGTACCGGGACATCTGATTTAGCTGCAAGTTCATGACAGGTACGGGCTTCTTCACCGGACCCGGATCCGGCAAGATGCAGCTGCACCCCCATTGACTTTAAGTCACTGACAGAATGGAGCAGCCAGTCGACACCTTTGGCAAAACTGAGTTTACCAGCATAGAGGAGGTGCACCGGAGGCGGTTGTTTTTTTGTGCCCATGGTAAATAAATTTTCATCATAACCTCCCCCTACAATATCGATCTGTTGCTTATTTATACCATATAGCTGTTGAATATCTTCCGCTTGACTGCGGCTGAGTGAGAGAATACGATCTATATCTCTGCAATATGGCAGTACTTGTCTGCGCAGGTGTGGGCATTGTACAAACTGGCGCAAGTCTGTTGAATGGCAGGATGTAACCAGTGGGATATTGGCTGCAATTTTACGGGTAACGGAACTGACCAGCCAGAGGTGGTGGCTGTGGATAATATCCGGGGAGAATGACTGAATCGCCTGGCTGATTTTTTCAGAAAATATTTTTTTATATATTTTAATCTGGTCTGGTGCGAGCTCGCTGAAGCGGGAGCTCGGGTAGGGCATGACATCGCTCATTCCGGGAATGGCAAAGTCCAGATCTGCTTCGCCAAACCTTACCGGAGAAAACTCTTCCTTTTTGATGCCGTCCAGCAGAGGTAGTTCTCTGCCTGATATTCCGGCGACCAGGTGGTTTTGATTCCCGGCATCTGTAGACTTACGGATAATATTTTGCAGGTAAAAACCGCTGCCGGTACTCTCCGGATGTTGGCTGATGATATGAAGAATTTTCATATTAGTACCTTACTCAAGAAACACTGCAATAAAAAACAAGAAACTGAGGAATGTATTTTGAAATTATGTGGTTACATATACCACCAAGGTACTTATACCCCTCAAGCTGGTAATGAAAAGGGTACTTGATTTTTACTGTTTACCAGTGTGAGAATTTCCAGGTGTCTCTTCTATTCGGGGCAGCAGTCCTTGGAAATTGGTTGTTTTTTACCTTCCTGGTTCACAGAGACGTAAGTGAAGGCGGCCTTTGTTACAAGCAGCTCCTTAATCTTTTCATTGGGATATTCAATGCCCGGCCTGACCCAGACTTCGAGGTTGATAGTAACCGAGGTGGTACCTATTTTAACCACTTCACCATGACAGCAAACTACGTCTCCGACATGTACCGGTTTTATGAAGACGATGGTGTCAACCGCCACAGTCACAACGCGGGAGCAGGTAACTTGCCTTGCCATTATTCCGCCGGCAATATCCATCTGTGACATGATCCATCCCCCGAAGATATCTCCCTGAGGATTAGTGTCGGCCGGCATGGCAAGGGTTCGAAGAATAGGCTTGCCGGAAGGGTGTGTGGGTTCGCTTATCATCAGGTTTGTCCTCTATCAGTACTTTACTTCAGAAACTTTGTGCCTAAGTTCAGTACCCCCTCGGAGTCTGTCGCTTACCTGAGGGGTGTAAAAAACTAGAAACCGAGTAATGTATTTTGGAATTATTTGGTTAAATATTTTTCGACCATAAGCATACTCGCTGCAGCAGCGGATGCAACTGATTTAGACCGGTATTGTATGTGTCAAAGCAGTGTGAAATTTCCGTTAAGTGGACACCGGAGGAGAAGGATGATATTATGAGAGAGATTTGGTTAAACAGGAACAAAGGCAGTTTTGTCAGCTACCCTAAGTTTCTGCGGAACTAATTTTATCATATGTGATCACTGTGAAAGGTTCAGAACCGTCCGGATGATGTACTCTCTGAACTTCACGAAAATCATCTTTAGAAATTATTGGAAAACTCACATCGCCCTCTACTTCCCGTTCAAGGACGGTCAGGAGTATTTTTGTGGTTATCTCCATTGCATGTTTGAAAACTTCTGCACCGCCGATGACGAATATTTTTTCCGACTGGGAGCACATATCAACGGCTTTTTTTAGTGATTCTACACTCTCAGCCCCCTTGGGGAGGTATTCTTTATTACGGCTGAGAACGATGTGTCGACGTCCCGGCAAAGGTGCAGGAAAGGATTCAAATGTTTTTCTACCCATAATCATGGGACACCCCATGGTGGTTTTTTTGAAAAGACGAAGTTCTTCGGGTATGTGCCAGGGGAGCTTGTTGTCTCGCCCAATAATGCGATTGTCGGCCATTGCAGCGATTATTATTATTTTCATTGTTAAATTTGTTGCTGGATTTAAGGTAGTTTTAAAGATATTATATTTGCCAATAATTCTATCTGATAATACGAAAATTATAGATTTTATTCAATTTTTTTCCTAAATTAAATGAACTCAACCCTCAAGTTGATGCGGGAAAGGGTGAATCATAGAGGGTCACTGAACTAAAACCCGTTCATCGGGGATATTAATCTTGCTGGAGGTTTTTCAATGAAAATGCTTTGTCCACACTGCGGGGTAAAGGGTGCTGCAGATGATTCATATATTGGAAAAATGGTAAAATGCCCCAAGTGTGAAGTTACCTTTAAGGTTTCTTCTGAAGGAGAGTCTCAGCTGGATGCTCGAGGTGCAGTTGGATCTGGGGACGACGGGGTGACGCTGAAAACACTCTGCCCACACTGTGGAGTAAAGGGTACTGTGAAAGGTTCATATGTGGGCCAAGTTGTGAAATGTCCCAAGTGTGAAGTTCCCTTTGAAGTTCTGTCCGAGGGGAAAACACCCTCGCCTGAGAAAACTCAAATCCCAGCGGGGCCACCCCCGGTAGAGCCTGCTCCACCGGATATAATAAATGAAATAAGTTTCACTGTTCCGGCAGGCGAAGATGGTACTGAAGAAACTGTATCTGATATTCCAGCCGATGCTGCACTAGAAGGTGAATCTTTAGAGGAGCCTGCAGCTGTAGAGGAAATTCCTCCGCCTCGACCTGATGTGGCGTCAACACTTCGTGCTAAAGGGTTCCAGGGTAATGACCCGGAGTTACTTGACCCTTCTTCCGCTCTTCCGGTTTTTTCTATTACCGGTGTAATTAAAGATGCCTGGAAAGAGACAAAGGGGGCCAAGGCGTCTGTCTGGGCCGGCAGTGGTGTTATGTATCTGGTTATGCTTGTTGCAGGACTGGCCGTGACCTTCCTGGCCCCTTTTCTGGGTCTTGATATGACAACTATGACTGGGATGATCATTAACGCGGCATTTCAGGGATTGCTTACGATCGTCTCTCTTATTTTTACTGCCGGCCTGCTCTATATGGGAGTCAGAAAGGTGGCGGGTGAAGCCATTTCCTGGAAGATGATCTTTACAGGGTTTTCCTTTACCGGTCAAATTATTCTGGCAACTATACTTCAGACCATATTTGTCGGGCTCGGTTTAGTACTTTTGGTTCTTCCCGGTATCTATCTTGCCATTGGTTATGGACTCACCCTGCCTCTTATTTTAGATCAGGAAATGTCAGCCTGGGAAGCTATGGAGGCGTCGAGGAAGGCAATTCACAAGGTCTGGTGGAAGGTGGCCGGGACCCTATTCCTGATGGGTTTAATCTATACAGTTTCCGCCCTTCCTCTTGGCATCGGTTTAATCTGGACAGTACCGATGTTTATAGTTCTAGGTGGCGTAATATATCGTTGTCTGTTTGATGTGGGACCACAAGAGAAGTAGTTGTTTTTTACCATTACCTACCGGAGGAATTATGGGGATTGTGTCTGCGCCACTGTTTTGGCTTATCATAGGGGTAATGCTGCTTTTTCTCGAGCTTGCTCTACCAGGTTTTGTACTCTTCTTTTTTGGCCTGGGGGCACTGCTTACAGCTCTTGGTGCGTATCTTTTTAAGTTAAGCCTCAGCTGGCAACTGTTGCTGTTTATCGTCGCCTCACTTGCCGCACTTTTTTCTCTGCGAAATGTAATTCAAAAAAAAATTATGGAACCTTCCGGAGAGGAAGAGGATGTGGATTCTGCGCTCGTTCAACCCGGAGAAAAGGGCGTTGTTGTGGCTCAAATTATCCCGCCTGCCGAGGGAAGGGTAAAGTGTTCCGGTACCTTCTGGCAGGCTGTTGCCGATGAGAATATAGATGAGGGAGAGATTGTTTCCATAGTTTCAAATAAGGGTCTTGTTGTAGAGGTTAAAAAAGTGTAGAGGACATGTCACTCCAGATCGGGGCTGGTCTGGGTGTTTTGGAAAATATAAAATTTAAAACAATGGGGAAATAATATGGAACAGAACTTGATTGCGCTGGGCGTTATATTAGTGCTGGTTGTTGTTGTGCTGGTCAAGACTGCTGTGGTTGTACCCCAGCGTTCGGAATATGTGGTACAGAGACTTGGAAAGTACAGGACTACCCTGACGGCAGGATTCCACATCCTCTTTCCATTTTTCGATATAATTGCTTATAAACGGAATCTGAAGGAGGAGCCGATTGATATAAGTGC
>Ga0307988_1000492_pt1 | contig 27412 bp, 25 predicted proteins | sample EllFjometagen183_FD_203166 | JGI IMG/M metagenome (GOLD analysis project Ga0307988, IMG submission 203166) | Marine microbial communities from Ellis Fjord, Antarctic Ocean - #183 | ecosystem: Environmental > Aquatic > Marine > Unclassified | place: Southern Ocean | collected 2014-10-08 | reverse complement strand
ATTTTAATGTTTATCCTTACCCTCAATTTTATACCTAAACCCAGCAAACACTTTAATACCGGTAATTGGTCCCCATACAATTGATGAATCAAAATACTCACCAAAAGGATCCTCATATGCAATTATTGGATCAGTCTGACGGAAGTTACCAAGGTTTTCAGCTCCCAAATAAACTTCAAATTGTTTAAAATATCTTGTTATCTGGGCATTAATTATAGCATAATCAGGCGAGTGATTAGGTCGCTGATACTCAACAGGGTAAAAACCTGTATAAGGTAATCTTTGGTTTCCAATTGCCTGCACATTCATGTCAAATTGCCATTTTTTGAGCGGTGTTTGATACGACATTGCCAGCAATCCTTTATATTTATTCACCAATGGTTTTTCCTGTAGCTCGCCACCAATAGTTGTTTTAACATCGTTATAACGAAATGCTAGAGTAAGCTCAAAGTTTTTAAAAAGCTCATAACTAGATTCTATCTGAAAGCTATTTGAATAGGACTGACCATCCAGATTGTAAACAAAAATAATTGATGGATCGTCTTCCCTATCAATAATCACCTGATTATCAAATTGTGTACGAAAAAAATCAGTAGTAACACTAAGCTCTCTGGCTCCAATATCAAAATAGGTTGTGTAACTGATTCCATAATTCCACGAAGATTCAATTTTTAATTCTTCTGTAAAAAGAAGCTTTTTTGAAGTTGCCAATAAGGATGAATTTTCGGCAATAACATTTGGCGATCGATAACCTCTACCTGCACTTAAACGTATTATATTTTGTTCGTTAAGATTGTACTTTGCATGTATGCGTGGTGTAAATAGTAATCCGTATAGATTGTGATTATCTAACCTCAATCCAACAATCACACTCAGGTTTTTTTTATTTGAATAACTATATTGTCCAAAAACACCGGGAACTTTTTCGGTACGATAAAAAGCACTGTCGTTTAAGGCTTCGTCGTACTTATCGTAAATATAGCTAATTCCGGTTGTAACTCCATGCCTTTTATCAGCAATCCACGATTGAAACATCAGGTTTCCATAATATGAAAACTGTTTGGCATCGTAGGTAGTTAATCCAAAAAATGAATTTTGGTCATCAACAACTATTTGATTTTGAAAACCAAAGCTTGTTTCTGTTCTATGTTTAAAAATATAACCCACTTTCAAAAATCCCTCATAACGATTAGTTTTTACTCCAATTCCATAACCGTTGTCAATAGTATGCTCTTTATTTGGATCAAATTTCATTTGTCCGCCCTCACGGTTTTCCGATAGATATTTAAAGCCAAGTCTGACCCGAAACTGCTTGTTAACATATCGCCATCGGTTAAAAAGGTTTATCTGACTTATTAATGGTTGGTCTAAAAATGAATCTCCGTTAAGGTCGTGCTTAACTGACATGTTTTCAACATGTGCTAATACAGCCGTACTCAATTTATCGGTTAGCTGAAATCGGGTATTTGCATTGGCTTCAATCTTTCCCAATTGGTTACCATAGGCATTTAGAAAGAACTTTTCTCCTTCAGATGCTTTTTTGTATTCAACATTTATTTGTCCTGCCATTGCTTCGTAACCATTTATTACGGAAGATGTACCCTTTGAAACTTGTATGGATTCCATCCAACTTCCAGGAATATAACCCAATCCCCATGGTGTGGCAAGTCCTCGCATATTTGGTATGTTCTCGGTTAATAATTGTGTGTAAATCCCTGCAAGACCAAGCATTTGAATTTGCTTTGCTCCTGTTACTGCATCTGTATAACTAACATCAACCGTTGCGCTATTTTCAAAGCTTTCTGATAAATTACAACAGGCCGCCTTTTGTAATTCTCCCTCGTTTATGTTTACAACCGACCGGGTTTCTGTTCTTGAAATTGCACTTCCTTTTCTGCGTGCTTTTATTTCTATTTCTGTGAGGTTTTTTGCATCAGATAAACCAATATGAACATGATCGTAACCTGTTTGAGCCAAATAAATTGTATCGCTCTGGTAACTAACAAAACTAACCACTAATATTTGCGGTGAGTGTTCTTCAAGGTGCATATGGAAATGACCATCATCGTCGGTAACAGTTCCATTTTGTGTATTTAACTGAACAATGGTTGCTCCAATAAGAGGAATATCACCCCCATTTACATGCTCAAAAACTCCTCCTGTAGTATGCTGTGCAATAAGGTAATATCCATTTAAGAATACTAATATTGCAATTAATATATAATTTTTCATGATAAATTACTTTTTGAAAATTGAAAAATAATTCTGTCTCAACAGTGTTAAACACTAAACTTATTAAGGAATCATAATACCGAGCAAAATTGAATTCCTATAAAACAAGAAATTCTTCACTCCGCATCCACCTTAAGCAGACAGAATGATAAAAGCTAAAATAATACTGAGATTATGTAAGGCTTAATTTCAATTGATGGTAAAGTAACACAATCTGTTTTCCAGATAGTGGGGGAGGTAAGTTAAATGTAGGCTCAGGCTCTGTATTGAACCTTTCTATTTCAAAGTTAATATTACTTAAGATTACAGTAATCACAAGATTCACTGTTATTTTATCATCCTCAATAATTGTAGGAGGAACAAATACATCAGAAATTTTATGATACTCCTTATTATTAGTACAACAATCATTTGATTCAGGTTCAGCGCAACAATTATCATCACAATAATCCATAACATTATGTAAACTAGCACTATCAATATCGTGCTTACATAAATTATGTGATTCGATTATACTTTGCTGTTTTAGTGTTGTACTAGAACAATAATGTGTATACACAGTAAATCCTGAAGTAACCGCTAAAAAAACAGCTACAGATAAAAAACTCATCAAATATTTAATCAGAATCTTCAAACTCAACAATTGTAGAAATATATTCTACAAAAATAATGAGCTTATTTGGATATTATTGTTAATCGGATGTTAAAAAGTTAGGAGTCTGAAGTCTGAAGCTGGAAGTTAGAGGCAAAGTTCAATTCAAACTTCCAACTTCCGACTTCTAGCTTCCGTCTCTACTTCTTCTCATAAATATCATCAAGAATCTTTGAATAATTCTTAATCACAACCTTACGCTTAAGCTTTTGTGTTGGTGAAAGCATTCCGTTGTCTGGAGTCCATTGCTCAGGCACAAGTTTAAAAACTTTAATTTGTGCCACGTGGTCAAGTTCTTTATTATGCTTATCAACTTCTATCTGAAAACGATCAAGAATTTTCTTCTTTGTTATTAAATCATCATTATCGCGGAAAGTTACCTTATGTATTGAACACCAGTTATGTAAATACACATAATCAGGAACAATTAATGCTGCAGTAAATTTTTCATTTTCACCAACTACTATTATTTGTTCAATAAATTGCGATTCTTTAAACTTGTTTTCAACAAGCTGAGGGGCAACGTATTTACCACCCGAAAGTTTAAATATTTCTTTCTTTCGGTCGGTAATAGTTAACATCCTGTGTTCATCAAGAGTACCTATATCCCCAGTATGAAACCAGCCATCCTCATCAATAGCTTCCTTAGTTTTTTCCGGATCTTTATAATAACCCAACATTAGGTTTGCACCTTTTTCAAGTATTTCACCATCTTCGGCAATCATCACATCAAGATCATCGGGTACTAGACCAACACTACCAAATCTAACACCAGGGTATGAAGGCATAGTTGCTGAAATTAATGGCGAAGTCTCGGTTAAACCATATCCCTCTTGAACAATAATTTGTGCGGCCCAAAAAATACGAGCCAATCGTGGCTGTAACGCAGCACCACCACTAATAACACCCTTAAGTTCACCACCCAAAGCCTCACGCCACTTACTAAAAATGAGTTTATTTGCTATTGCTAACTTTGCATTATAAATTGTACTTCGGTTATCTGGATTTGGATCGTACTGATCGCCAATTTTAACAGCCCAGAAAAACAATGCCTTTTTAACACCACTTAACTCACGACCTTTATTAATAATTTTATCATAAACTTTCTCAAAAACCCTTGGTACTGTTATGAATACATTTACTTTAATATCACGCATATCGTCACCAATGGTTTCAATATTTTCGGCATAATAAAGAGTTAATCCGAGCGACTGCCATAAATAATTACCAACGCGCTCAAGCACATGCGATAATGGTAAAAAGCTCAAAGCCCTGTCGTTATGATCTAAATATGTAACAACTTTATGAGCCAAAAAGAAATTGCTTACAACATTATTATGCGAAAGCATTACCCCCTTTGAAAGTCCGGTTGTACCCGAAGTATATAATAAGGTAAGTAAATCATCAGGCTTTACATCATCACGGCGAGCAATAAGAGTATCAGCAAATTCGTCAGCTTTTGAGATTCCAAAATCAGCAATTTCGCTCCAATTTTTAGCACCAGCAACCTCATCAAAAGTGTAAATTTCTTCAAGACTTGGAGTCTTCTCAAATATTGGCAATAGCTTTTCATAAAGCTCTTTACTCGAAACTATTAATATTCGCGCATCAGAGTGAGCTAATATATGAAGGTACTCTTTGTCGCTAATTGTAGGATAAATTCCCACATGCACACAACCAATTTGCGACATTCCAAAGTCGATAAAGTTCCACTCAGGGCGGTTATTGGTAACGGTAGCAACTTTATCACCTTTTTTAAAGCCCATAGCCAACAGTCCATAACTCACTGCATCAACATTTTTTCGGTATTCGTTGGTGCTAAAGTTTTCCCATTTCCCATTTCGTTTTACCGAAAGAGCAATTTCCTTATTAAAATTCTCTTCAGCATTTGTTAATACATCAAAAGTTCTGGTAATTTTTGCCATGTTATAGAGTTAAAAGTTTATAAAGTTGCAAAGTTCTTAAAGTTGAAAGTTGTAAAGTTCTTAAAGTTGAAAGTTGTAAAGTTAAAAATTTATGAAGTTGAAAGTTATGAAGTTTTTACTTTACAAATTCTAGAGTTTAATAATAACTACAAAAATATGATTATTTTCCGACAATTGTAACTTCCTGATTACATGAAGAGTAAAAATGATTGGCATTATTTGGGCGGCCGAGCGGGCTTTTTGTTACTAGTTGTTTTATCCCGATTGTGGTACTGTAAGCTGTACGTGTTAAGCTTATTGCATAATCCGTCAGCCAACCATACCATCATCGGGCTTTCAACAAGCTAACCACTGCAATCCCTACCGCTGCTATTATCCAATAACTATACTTACCCAAGCCCCTTAATAAACTCCTCCAAATCAGCCTCAACATCCAACCCAAGTTTTTTCTTTAAACGGTAGCGCGAACTTTTAATACTATTTGGAGCAACATTAAGCACCGATGCCATTTCCTTGCTGGTCATATTAAGCTTAATAAGTGCGCACAAGCGATGGTCGTTGGTGGTAAGCTCGGGGTTTATTTCTTTAAGTTTTTTATAAAAGTTACGGTTTACATCTTCAAAATAGAGCTTAAAAACATCCCAGTCTTTTTGTGATCGCAAGCTTTGATTAATCTGGAGGTTTATGCGTTTGTAATTTGGTTTGTCGTCAACACTTGCCTTTTTCGACAAACTTTTAATATCCGTTTGAATTTCATGCAGCATTGTATTTTTCTGCATCATATGCAAGGCATGTGTGCTGAGTTGTTTAGATTTGTAAAGGATGGATTGTTGTAATTCCTCTTCCTTAGCTTTGCTCTTTTCAAGTTCTGCTGTAGCAAGTTCATTTTCCTTTTTATGGAACAATTCTTTCTGAAGATGAATCTGTCGGTCTTTTTTGCGTTTTTGCCATATCCCCACGAAAATTAACACAAAACCAAATATTATCCATCTCAATTACTTCATTGGCATACAAAAGTGAACTATCATGCATAGTTAAAATATTATAACCATCACGAACCTTTAGAAAAGCTACTGCCTTAATATTTTGATCATAAAATATATTTATTTATTTCTAAATATCTAAATAACCTGAATATAAATCTATTAAGAATTTAATTAAGCCCCCATGCCTACCATTTGCATACCAAAAAACAATACGATGCATACTGTTTGCCGACCATTATTATTAGGTAGGGTTTGTTTTGTAACATATGTTTGCCGAAAAAATAATTCACAAATGAATCAGTGTATAATAAATATTGTTGAAAAATCACTCTTTGTTGCGTTCAACCAAATAGTTGAAAAAGGAAGTATTGAAGTGTGGGATATAGATGGAAATGGAAAGCCTCTTAGTAAAAAGGAAGTTGTAAACACCAATTTCGAAAACTTAAATCTATCACTTAATAAAGGAAAGTATAGAGTAGAAATACTAATGGATGGACAACAAATATCAAAAACAATAAATATAAATTAAAAAAATGCCTCTCACTTATAATATAAAATCAAAGGTAGGAAATTTGGTCATCTCATTACAGCCATACATAATTGGCTGTAATGATTTGAGAGGCTTTAAAGATAAAATGATGGTTTCTTATCATTTGGAGGGAAGCACAACCGAGAGAACCCCAAAAATTATGTTGTCATTTCGAGTAATTAGACCCTGGAAAAGGAGTCCAAAAAGCGATATTACAAAGCCGAGTGTATGAATTATGGCTTAATAGGGCAAGTTCAAAATGTATGACTTTGTCCTCCTAAGCAAAGCGAAGGATCTCATGTGTTCCAAATAGTAACAAGAGATTCTTCACTACGTTACCAATGACAGCGGCTTGTAATAGGCTGTATATTAACAACATAATATTTTTATTAAAAATTATGTTTTGTATGAAATAACAATAATCAAAAGCCAAATAACAAATAAATTCCAAAAGCCAAAATTCAATAATCAAAAGTTTCAGTTATTGTTTGAGATTTAATTTTTTTAAAGATTGAGATTTATTTGAGATTTGGAAATTGAGATTTGGATTTTTTGTCATATCACTATGTGCGCCCTTTTTTTCGATGGTGTTGGTTCTCAGAATGACAAACATCACATATTCCGAACAATTGTAGTTGTATACCGGTATGGTTTAGGTGTTTTGTGGTAATTCTTAATCGTTATTGAATAAAAATGAACTTCTTTTATATGAGAATAGATTTATGATTGTTAATAAAGGAGAGAACCTTATTAAACAAAAAAAGCCGATGATAATCATCAGCTTTTTCGTAGTAGCGGGGACCGGATTCGAACCGATGACCTTTGGGTTATGAGCCCAACGAGCTACCTCTGCTCCACCCCGCAATATATCTTTTGGTTGTTATGAACGAATTAATCTTCCCCTTAAAACGGGAGTGCAAAGATATATTTTGTTTCTTTGCCAAACAAACTTTTTTTTAATATTTATGCATAAAGCCGGATTTGTTAATATTATTGGATACCCAAATGTCGGGAAATCAACACTTATGAATGCAATGGTTGGTGAAAAACTTTCCATAATAACTTCAAAAGCCCAAACCACAAGGCATAGAATTATGGGTATGGTAAATGGTGAAGATTTCCAAATTGTGTACTCCGATACACCTGGGATTGTTAGAAACCCCTCGTATAAAATGCACCAATACATGAATCAGTACATTAATACAGCACTTAAAGATGCTGATATTGTGCTACTTATGACTGAGCCTGGCTTGCGTTTTACTGAAGATGAAATTATTGATAAACTTAACCTATCAAATGTTAAGGTTATTGTTGTGATAAATAAAATTGATTTATCAAATCAACAAGCAATAATGCAAGAAATGGAAGAATGGAAGGTTAAAATTCCCAAATCAGAGGTTATTCCTGTTTCAGCACTTAATAATTTTAATATTGAAAAAGTATTTGATACAATTGTTGAACTGCTTCCAGAGCATGAAGCATATTATCCAAAAGACGAATTAACTGATAAGTCTACACGATTTTTTGTTTCAGAAATTATTAGAGAAAAAATACTTCTTAATTATAAAAAAGAAATTCCGTATTCTGCTGAAGTCGCCATTGATCAATATAAAGAAGACGATAGATTAATTCGTATTTCTGCCTTAATTTATGTTAATCGTGATACGCAAAAAGCCATAATTTTAGGTCATCAAGGTAGTGCAATAAAACGTACTGCTACTGCAGCTCGACTGGATATTGAAGAGTTTACCGGAAAAAAAGTTTTTCTGGAAGTAACAGTTAAAGTAAGTAAGGATTGGAGAGATGATGAAAATTCTCTTAAACATTTTGGATATGCAGAGTAGGAAAAAGCTGCTGTAGTATCTATAGCCTCTGTGGCTACTATTGTGGCTGACGCAAATATAAAATAGTGATACAACAATAGCAATAGCAACAACAGCAACAATAGCAGCAATAATAACAACACCCTCTGCGCCTTAGCGCCTTTGCGGTAAACATAAGAAACAATGAACAATACAATAGCAATAGTAGGCCGACCAAATGTTGGTAAATCAACCTTGTTTAACAGACTAATACAAGCTAAAGAAGCTATAGTTGAATCTGTTAGTGGAGTTACGCGAGATAGAATTTTTGGTAAAGGCGACTGGAATGGTTATGAATTTTCGGTTATTGATACCGGTGGGTATGTACATGGCTCAGATGATATTTTTGAAGACGAAATCCGACAGCAAGTATTATTGGCTCTTGATGAAGCAGACGTAATAATTTTTATGGTTGATACACACGAAGGAATTAACCCTCTTGATGATGATGTTTCAAGATTACTTCGCAGGTCGAAGAAAGATGTTTTTCTTGTGGCTAATAAAGTTGATATCCCAAATCAAACAGATAGTATTGTTGAATTTTATTCACTAGGATTGGGTGAGGTTTATGGAGTTTCAGCTATTAATGGTAGCGGAACCGGCGATCTTCTTGATGAAATAGTTAAAGTATTCCCTGAAAAAACAATAAGTCAAGAAGAAACCGATTTGCCACGTATTGCTTTTGTGGGTCGACCAAATGTAGGAAAATCATCACTTATAAATACTTTACTTGGCGATAAACGAAATATTGTTACGCCAATTGCAGGTACTACACGCGACTCAATTTACACGCGGTACAATGCATATGGTCATGATTTTATGCTTGTTGATACAGCCGGGCTTCGTAAAAAGGCCAAAGTACATGAAAATATTGAGTTTTACTCAACATTGCGTACTGTTAGAGCCATCGAAAACTGCGATGTTTGTGTGGTAATGATTGATGCACAGTCTGGTATGGAGAAACAAGATATCTCTATCTTTCATCTTGCCGAAAAAAATAATAAAGGAATAGTTGTCGTTGTAAATAAATGGGATCTTGTTGATAAAGAAACCAATACACATCTAAAGTTTGAGAAAGATGTTAGAGAACAAATTGCTCCATTTAATGATGTGCCGATTGTTTTTACATCAGTAACTGAAAAGCAACGTATTTATAAGACTCTTGAAGAGGCATCTGCGGTATTTAAAAGACGCACAATGCAAATAGCAACATCAAAACTTAACGATTTGTTATTGCCAATTATTGAGAAGACTCCACCACCAATGGGTTCGCGTGGTAGATATATTAGAATTAAGTATGTTATGCAAATAAAAACTGATACTCCCAGATTTGCATTTTTCTGTAATTTGCCTGATGATATAAAAGATTCTTATCGCAGATTTTTGGAAAATGTAATCAGAGATCATTATGATTTTACTGGAGTTCCTATTCAGGTTTATTTTAGGGCTAAATAGCGTGCCTGTTAAATAGATCATAATATAGTTTTTAAAAAATCGCATTTTTTAATATTCTATTCTGGCAAAAATGATATTTTTATAATACATATGGATACAATAAGAATTGATAAATGGCTGTGGGCAGTTAGACTATTTAAAACAAGAGCACAGGCCTCGGATGCATGCAAGGGTGGTAAAGTTAAAATTGATGGTCAAAACAGCAAGGCTTCGCGCGAGATTAAAGTTGATGAAATAATTGAAATACAGTTGCAAAACATCAAACGAAAAGTTAAAGTTATTAAGGTAGTTAAAAATAGAGTTGCTGCCAAATTAGTACCCGAGCTTATGCTAGATTTAACTCCATCTGAAGAGTACGAAAAACTTGAAATAATGCGGCAGATAAATACTGAAAACCGAGATAGAGGTATTGGCAGACCCACAAAAAAAGATAGACGAAGTATTTTAAAACTTAAAGATAATTAAACACATATTTCAATGAAAAATATTTATCAGACCACATTAATTGCTTTAATTGTAGTTATTTTATTGGCATCCTGTTCAAAAAAAACAACTACTTCATTCACATTTGCATTCTACAATGTTGAAAACCTTTTTGACACCATTGATGACCCTAATATTAGTGATGAGAAATATCTCCCAAGTAGTAAAATTGCATGGAATACAGAGCGTTATAATCATAAAATTAATAATCTTACTAAAGTTATTAGTGGAATTGATACCGTGGCTTTCCCCGCATTATTTGGTTTATGCGAAGTGGAAAATATTGATGTACTAAAAGACCTTATTAATCATGAAAATTTAAAAAAAGCTGGTTATAACATAATTCATAAGGACAGCCCTGATGGGCGCGGTATTGATGTTGCTTTATTGTATAATCCAAAGGTTTTTAAACCTACAAAAACAGTTTTTATTGTTCCTGATTTCAAGGTTGAAAAGGAAGTAAAAACACGCGATATTCTATATTCGAAAGGTATTGTCAATAAAAAAGACACATTACATGTTTTTATCAATCATTGGATGTCGAGGTGGGGAGGACAAGAAGAAACAGAACCATTTAGAATTGATATTGCCAAAACAATAAAACTAATTACCGACTCAATATTGAGTGTTCAGCCAAATGCTAATATACTTATTGCAGGTGATTTAAATGATAACCCAACTGATACAAGTGTGTTAAAAGTTCTTGAGGCTTTGGAGGTTTCTAACAATCATAAAGATAATACACTTTATAATTTGTCATTCACACAATTTAAAAATGGTGATGGGTCGTTATATTATAAAAGTTGGGACATGTTTGACCAAATAATTGTTTCTACTGCTATGCTAACTGGCAAAAATGGACTAAAAGTTAATTCTCCAAATCAGTCGGTATATAAACAAGATTGGATGTTATATCAGCCCAAAAAAGGCCCTGCACGACCATCACGAACTGCTGCCGGAAAATATTTTGGAGGCTTTAGCGATCACTTACCTGTTTATGTAGGGATTAAAGAGGTTCAAAAATAATTCAATTTAGTTATCAGTAATATGGAATTAGTATTATCTTTTGTTATAATCAACTTCTTTAACAAATTCACCTTGCTCATTCCAAAATTGCCACACACCTGACTTTTTGGATTTTACATATTCTCCTTCATAATATTTATTTCCGTTGGTAAAATATGTAATGGTTTTTCCTTCACGTCGGCCATTTGTAAAATCACCTTCACTCCAAAGTACGCCATCGCGATAATATGATTTCCAAATACCATCGCGCCTTCTATTTTCGTTTAAAGCACCCTCTTTTAATATTTTTCCATCCTGATAGTATTCTCTTTCGTAAACATATAATTTATTATCGTCAACCGTACTATAATCTTGCTCTACGTGTATAGCTCCATCAGGGTAACTTTTAATAACTTCTGTATTAACAGTATTTATATCATTACACGATGCCATAGTGAATATGCTTATCACCAAAACCAGCATTATTTTATTCATTATTCTTATTTATTAAAAGTTAATCTTTCTCCTTTTATTTTTTCATTAAAAATCCCATTATCATAAACGCAATTACCATTTACAAAGGTTGAAATAACTTTTGAACTAAATGTTTCACCTTCCATCGGCGACCAGCCACATTTGTAAAGCACATTATCTTTTTTTACTTCCCAGTTATCATTCAAATTAATCAATACCAAATCAGCTTTAAAACCTTTTTTAATAAATCCACGCTTATTTACACTAAATAAAATAGCAGGATTATGGCACATTTTTTCAGCAATTTTTTCAAGAGTGAATTTGCCTTTATGATAAAACTCTAACATGGCAACTAGCGAATGTTGCACCATTGGTCCACCTGCTGGAGCTTTAAAATAAGATCTTTCTTTTTCCTCTAAGGTGTGGGGGGCGTGATCGGTGGCAATTACATCTATCTTATTGCTCAATACAGCCTCCAGTAATGCATCTTTGTCACTAGCAGTTTTTATTGCAGGGTTCCATTTAATAAAGTTGCCTTTTCTATTATAGTCCTTATCCGAAAACCAAAGGTGGTGTACACATACTTCTGCTGTTATTTTTTTTTCTGCCAAGGCAAGTTCATTGTTAAACAAGCTCATTTCCTTTGCAGTTGTAAGGTGAAGTACATGTAATCGTGTTCCATGTTTTTTTGCAAGTCTTACCGCTTTCGCAGATGATAAATAACATGCTTCCTCAGATCTTATTTTTGGATGAATGCTTGTAGGGGCATTTTCACCATATTTTTCAAAATAGAAATTGTTGTTGCGTACAACAGTATCCTCATCTTCACAATGTACAGCAACCAGAGTAGGAGCCGATGAAAATATTGCCGAAAGAGAATCTTCGTCATCAACAAGCATATTGCCAGTTGATGAGCCCATAAATACTTTTATGCCACAAATATTTTTAGGGTTTGTTTTAACAATTTCATCAATATTATTATTTGATGCCCCCATGTAGAAGCTATAATTTGCCAATGAAATTGGAGCTGCATGTTTGTATTTATCTTCGAGCAGCTCTTGTGTTAAGCAGTTGGGAATAGTATTTGGCATATCCATAAAGCTGGTAATACCTCCGGCTACTGCTGCCTTACTTTCGGTATAAATATCGCCTTTGTATGTAAGCCCCGGATCACGAAAGTGAACCTGATCATCAATTATACCAGGAAACAAATGCAATCCGGCTGCTTTAACGATCTTATAACCAGTATAATTAGGAGTTACAGTATCGTTGTAAAAAACAACCTTCTCAATAATGTCTCCAATTAAAAAAACATCTCCAACAGCTAACAAACCTTCGTTAACAATAGTTGCTCCGGAAATAACTTTCTTATCCGAATTCATAATATTTTATTAAAACGTTTTTATTGGTTTAATTCTTCCAACAATATTTCTGAATCTAAGGTCGAGAATTCCAAATATTGCTTCCCTAAAAATTCCCTTGTTCATTTTGGATGTACCCTCGGTGCGATCGGTAAAAATAATTGGCTCTTCAACTACATTAAATCCTAGTTTGCAAGCCGTGTACTTCATTTCAATTTGAAAGGCATATCCAACAAACTTAATGGTGTCAAAATTTATGGTTTCAAGGACTTCTCTTGTCCAGCACATAAAACCAGCAGTAGTGTCCATAATTTTTAACCCGGTAACAATACGTACATACATTGAAGCATAATACGACATTAATACCCTTCCCATTGGCCAATTTACAACGTTTACACCTTTAATGTAACGTGAGCCAATAACAGCATCGGCACCATTATTTGCTGCATTATATAATTTTATTAAGTCATCAGGATTATGCGAAAAATCGGCATCCATCTCAAATATGTAATCATATTCATTTTCCAATCCATACTTAAATCCTGCTATATAAGCAGTTCCTAAACCCAGTTTTCCTTTTCTTTCCAAAATAAACAACCTGTCACTAAATTCATCCATTAAACCATGAATAATTTTGGCTGTTCCATCAGGACTGTTATCTTCAACTACAAGTACATGAAACGTCTTCTCAAGGCTAAACACCTTTCTAATAATACGTTCAATATTTTCTTTTTCGTTGTATGTTGGTATAATTACCAGACTATCATTCTTCATTGTGAAAATAGAGTTTTATGCAAAAATAATTTAAAGTTCAGACATACAAGCTTATTAATAACTATTTTCAACCCGCATGGAATAAAAACTATTACTGACTTGTCTAATTACTGAATAAAAAAAATAAACGTATGAAACGATTAACAATAATAGTATGGGTAATTGCTTTAAGCTCAATGGTTGCTTTTTCGCAAAATAGTGCACAAACAAAGTCGATGGAAGAGGTTAAACAATACATCGATAAAAATGTATTTTCTTTAGTTGAAAAACAACAAGCTAGTTATTTTAGTAAGCTTTCGGAAGATGAAACAAATGAATTAAATTCAATAAGAGAAGAAATTTCTAATCGAAAACCTGAATTTTCAGAAGGCAAGCAAATGTATGCAAGAGGTAAAAATCCTAAAAATAAACTTGATAAATCCAGAAATGGGACTATGATGGTAGTATCTAAAATTACTGATGCTCATCCAAAGTTAAATGCAGCATATGAAGAAACTATCAATAAGAATAAACAAATTTGGATTGCTGATATAATTGCAATACACGAAAAAAATGATGCTCAGCCCATGCACTCTAAAGACGGCAAAATTGGAATAGAAATGTTTTTTACAAGAATGTTAAGCCCTGAGTGGTTATTGCTTTGGGATTCAACAAACCCACGAATGACAAATATTAAGGGGACAATAACTCAAAATGATTTTAAACAACGAAAGCCACCAGTTGGCAAAAGAAACTCAAATCCTGAGCTTAGAGCTGACATTAAGTTATACGTTACCAAAAATATATTACCAGTTATTACAGAAGAGCGCAAAAACTTTGATAAATTACTTTCTGCTAATGAAAAAAAGATAATTGAAACAGCTCGTCAAAAAATAGAGGTTAGAAAAATTATGTTTAAGAATTGGTATGAAAGTGATGACTTCGAAGCTGGAAAAAGAGCAAAAGATGAAAATTTTGATGGAATGCGTACCGACATGCGAAACAGTATGACAGAAGTTGGGGAAATTGCACTTGCCCATAAAATGGAAATTAGGGAAAGTATTGCAGAAATAAAAAGCCATTCAGATAAATGGAAAAATGAAATAAGCACAATATCAGAAAGTAATAATCAAGATCCTGACAAAACTAATAGGATAATTAGGCAACGAATGCATAAGTCACAAACTCCTATTTCATTCTTGCTTTTTAATCCTGATAAAGCTGCTGAAGCAGATTTGTTTGGGTTTGACAAAGAAGACGAAATGAAGGTAATATTGTATCCAAATCCCATATATGAAAATGGTACCATTGCAATTATTAATGCTATTGATAAAAACGTGCAAGTAATACTTTTTACTAAGGATGGAGAAACTTTACGTACCCTTTACCAAGGTCAGAACAAGAAACAACGGCTTGAAGTAATGATAAATGTTTCGGAGCTAAGCAATGATATTTATCTTGTGAAAGTTGTTACAGAAAATGTGAAAGTTGTTAGAAAGATTGTTGTAAAACACTAAAATGTTACTTGAAACCTCATTTGGAAAATATTGGCTTTTCCATAATTATTAACATTTGCATAAACATAATTTAAAGCAATTTTTGTGGCGGGATTTAAATACCAATTTATCCCGCCTGTAATACTACTCATATTACCACCCTGCAAATCATTATCATCAAGATTAATATTCGAATATCTAAGAGAGAGTTCAATAGCTCCAAATCCACCATTTTGACCCATGTTGTTTTTGGGAGTCAGCCTGCCAAATGTAGTTTTTGACTTAACATAATTTTTATGCTCACCTGTTAAAAACCAACTAAATGTAGCATAATAAGCAAATAAATTATAAGATGATTTATCATAAATAGATGTTGATGGCAAATTAATAGCCGAGAAAGTATACTCACTCTCAAATGATAAAGTATTGAATATCATAAGAAATTCACCATTAATATCAGAAACACTTGTAACATTATCCACATCAAGACTCAAATATGTAGGAGCTAAATGTGCTTCGGGGCGTAGTTTAGCAGAAATGGCTGTATTATCGTGATATTGATATGCATACGATACGCCAAGATGCAATACTTTATAGCCATTGTTAGTATTGTACACCGGAAGTCCGGTTATCCTAGCTACCAAATTATACTTGTTACCAAGATATTTACCTGAATTGTCAGTTGGATAAAAATATCCGGCAAACCACGACAACCGCTTTTCAAGATGTTGGTTAAAAATCATAAAGCCAAGATTTCTGTCATTATCAAAAGCATTGGCTAAAGGTCGCTCCATTTCAGTTATAAAATTAGAACTTGTTAACATTGAAAGCCCCATTGGCTCTTTAAAATTCCCCACCCTAAAATTTCCCACAACTGGGATTTTTATAAGTTGAATGTATGCATCTTTAATAACTGCAACTCCTCCGGCAAAATCCATCTGAAATTTGAATTTTATATTTTTATAAATTGTTCCTGATGTGTAAATTCTTGCTCTTCTAAACTCTGCACCATTTTTTGCATCAAAATGTTTGTTTAATGTATCATCTTGATGTATCCACATAACATCAAATTGGACACGGCCTCCCATTTTAATTTTGAAATCACCATTTGTACTTTCAGCCTTTAACCCGTTATCCCAAAACACATCTAAATTTTTGCTTACTTGGCTAACTGCAGAAAGACCGGCAAACATTATTATTAAAATATAAAATAGTTTTTTCATACTATTTTAATCTGGCCTTTAAATAAACTGGATTGTGATCGCTGTCTTTAAACTTCAAATCAATAACCTCAACATCAAGGATGTCAATATTTGGAGAGGTTAAAAAGTAATCGAGACAAGTTGTTGTGTTTTCACCAATTACATATGATTTGTTATTACTTCTGTTTGTTGGTGCACTATTATCAAAAGCCCATTTCCAATCTGTAGGCATAAAGTCAGTATTCATTTTAACCTGCGAAGCAATAAATTTATGACCATTGTAACTGTCAGAAGGTTCGTATTTCGGTGGATTTTGATTCCAATCGCCACCGGCAATTACATAATTACCTTTACCAAATTCATCAAGCATTATAGTTTTAATAATTTGGAGTTCTTCAATGCGAAGTACACTGTCATAAACATATGCCGAATTGTGAGTGTTTATAATAACAAGATCGTTACCGTTACTAAGTAAGTATCTGTTTAGCAAAAAGCACCTATCCAATAAAAATAGTTTATCGGGCCACGACGCAATTAACGGATAAGCATATCTTACAGCTTCATCTGGAGCAAAATCAGAAAATGTCATCAATCCGGCTTCCACATATCCCATAGGCTCATTAACCGGCACCGGTACATATTGTACCATGTAGTTTTTTGCAAAAACGCCATAACTACCTCGTTTTGCATTTGTAACTAATTCAACCTGATTTTCATTATAGCTTCTTTTTGCCTTTATATCCAATTCCTGCAGCATCCAAAAATCAACAGTATCGTTGCTAACCACAAAGTTTATAATATTATTTAGGTATTTTTCTGCAAGTTTCTTGGTTGGGCGCGACATTTCTCCACCATCATAAAAGAAATCCATTTCCTCACCAAGTCCGGCATAACCAATATTCCAATTTATAAACGAAAAGGTATCTTGCTGTAAATCAGTAATATTACCAATACTGTTTTTGTCAACAATTATCTCAACCTTATCTGGTTTATAATCAGTAATGGTTATGTAGGCTACAAAACCAACAAATATTACCACCATAATTAATAAAATCCAGCCAATAGTTCTAAGTATTTTTTTCATGATTAATCCCTTGGTTTAATTTTTTTTCGAAAAGTAAATAATTTTGCTTGATTAGCAACATTAATTTCATAAAATTATTGAGTCTAGTCTAAGAACAGGCAATTTTCACAAAAAGAGTTATTTTGAGGGATATTTTAATTTTTTGAAATTCAGTGATGCCTTAGCATCAGTAAATTGAAAAAAGTGAAAATAGTACCAAAAGAAACTTTTTTGATTTTGTTTGTTTTTAGACTGGACTCATTATTACTTAATTTTGGCAGAGTTATTGTTTTAATACGTTTGTTAATGTATATTCTATTATTATGATAAAAAGGTATTTAATTAGTGTGATGTTTTGCATGGCTTTTGTTGTAGCATCTAGTCAAACTGCCGTGAAGCAGGAAATGGATTCAATGATGCAGATATGGCAACATCGTGCAGACAGCATTGCAAAAATTAAACGAGTAATATTTTTTAATAAGCTCGAGAACTTCCCCATAGATACTATTGGTACTATTAATATTAATGGACTGCATCTAAAAGAGCTTCCTAATATAAATAGGTTTTGCAACATTATTGCCATAGATGCTGAAAGAAATAAATTAAAGAAGGTTTCAGCGCGACAAATTAAAATTGACAGCTTAACTCGCCTCAATTTGAGTAATAACAATTTAAAGCGGATTAACTTTCCTAGAAATTCTGTAATAGAAAGTCTTAATCTTTCAAATAATAAACTGCTTAGAATACCATATTCAATACGAAAACTTAAACATCTAAAATCGTTAATCATTAGCAAAAATCAAATTAAACGGATTCCACGTTTTTTGAAAAAAATGGAACAACTAAATTCATTGGAAATTAATTTTAATAAAATTAAGCCTTCTAAGGCTGATATTAGAAGACTCAAAAATATTGAAGTATTATTATTGGCAGGGAATAACATTGCATCATTACCAATTAATATTAACGATCTTGAAAACATTAAAAAATTAAACCTCTCGAAAAACAAATTAAGTAGCGTACCACCTAAATTTGCATTGCTTGATAGTCTTGAAACAATAGTTTTCTATAAAAATGAATTTACTCAAATTCCATTGGAGATAACCATGTTGCCAAATCTCAAAATAATTGACTTTTATTATAATAATATAAGTGAAATACCTGATGAAATTGGCAATATAAAAAACCTCAGTATCGTATTTTTGGCTTACAACAAAATCGAAATAATTCCAGATACAATTAGATCTCTTAAAAATATAAAAGCATTATATATTCATGATAATAAGCTGTTTAATATTCCAAACTGGATAACTGAACTTAGTAGTTTAGAGGTGCTGGACATTAGTTATAACAACTTATTTTCGATACCGGATATGTCGAATATGCCCAAACTTTACGAAGTTGATATTCAGGAAAATGAAATTACATATTTCCCATGGAAACTTATGGAAAAGCCCGAGTTAAAGCTGCTGTTTATACGAGGAAACCCTTTTATACTTGATAAAGAGGAAAGACAACAGTTAAAGATTACTTTGGAAGAAAAACGGGCTGTGGGTGTAGTGATTGTGGATTAAAAGTAATTAAACTTCCGTTCAATAGATTTTATTAACAACAACATCCATCTTATCCTCAAATCTTAACATGGCATTAATAATACGAACTTTTGTGAAGTTTGCTAAATCGGCAGGTCGTATTTCAGCAGTTATAATTTGTTCCTGTTTCAGCAGCTTTGCCCTTTGTGTGCCTTTGAGCAATGGTTGAGCAGGAGTTACCCATTGTAACCCGTTAAAAAACAACAAGTTTCCATATGATGTATCCGTTATTAAACCATTTTTAATTATAATAATATCATCAGCATTATCCTTGTGCAACATTAGATTATTTATGCCATCACGAACTGCGTATTTATGGTCGTATTTTATTTCATCACAATTAACCATTTTTAATGAATTTATAATAGGTATTTTGTATGGAATAAATTCTACATATCTTATTTCGGTATCATATACCACTCTACATTTGTGTAATTGCGAGCTCTGTATTTTAGTAGTATAGCTTGCGAGTGCCAAATTGAGATCAATTTCATCGGTACAATTAAAAAGAATTTTACGTGAACTATTCAGACGTTCTTGATGCAGATCCAAGTTTGAAAAACTACCCAAATTAAAGCGTATGGTTTCTAATAATTGCATAGGGGCATTAATGAATGATTAAATGAGTGAATAAATGCGTTATATAATTAAATTAAAGGAAGATAAATCTTATCAATTAGCTCTTTATATTCTTCGTCAACATTACTTTGTACAGTAATTCCGCCTCCACTTTTATACACCAATCCACCGTGAGTTTGCTCAATATACCTAATCATAACTCCACTATCAATATTTTTGCCATCAAAAACACCAAAAATGCCAGTGTAATATCCGCGTTTATATTGCTCAGCTTCATTTATTATCTCAAGAGTTTTCTTTTTTGGGGCACCTGATATCGAACCTGCAGGTAGCATTTTTATAAGCATATCACCTAAATTATCAAGATAGTTGACTGGTAAATCTCCAACTATTTCTGAGCTCATTTGAAATAAACCCCCGCTATTGGTTTCAATTTTATCGATGAGTCTGAATTTTTTAACTTTTACATTTTTGGCAACCATACTAAGGTCATTGCGAATTAAATCTACAATTGTATAATGTTCGGCAAGTTCCTTTTTACTTTCCAACAATTGTTGTTTAGCATTTGGTAACGATGCATCCATTGTTCCTTTCATGGGAAATGAGCTGATTTTTGTGCCAGTAGTTTTAATAAATGTTTCGGGCGAAAAAACCACAAATTGATCTTTTAGCCATAGTTTATATTTGGCATTACTTCGATGAAATATTTCTTCTAGTTCTAAATTAGTTTCAATTGGACTAGGCATTGTAAGATTAACTAAAAACGAATTACCATGTTTAATATGTTTTTGAACATAGCTAAATGCTTTTTCATATCTGCTTTTTGAAACAGGATTAGAAACAAATTTTGTAGACCTACTATAATAGTGGGGGTTACAAATGGAATTGGTATTTCCATTTAATGAAAAAAGAATTGTGTTTGAATCAATTTCCTTTAATTGCAAAGCAATAGGTTTTTCCATATCAAAATCAATGATGAAAAGAAATGGTGTTTTTTCTTTTCCCAACTTATTAATTTTTTCTACTATTTCTTTCAAGATGATAGTTTATTTTCTACAAAACTACACTTTTGTGAGATTTTGGCAAATACTTTTGTCCATACGATGGATATTATTGTAATTGTGAGGATGGCTTTTTTATTTACAGTTCCTTAGACTAAAAACAACTATTTTTGCATGGTGAATTCCAAACTAAAAATACAACCACTTAGTGAGTGGGTTAATACTGGAGGTAAACCCTTGGTTATATCGGGTCCGTGTAGTGCCGAGAGTGAATATCAATTACTAAAAACAGCACAACAGATTGCTAAAATAAGTCAGGTAAATATTTTTAGAGCAGGTATTTGGAAACCGCGTACTCGGCCAGGTGAATTTGAAGGTGCTGGCGAACAGGGGCTTAAGTGGCTGAAGCAAGTAAAAGAAGAAACTGGTTTGTTAACCTCAGTTGAGGTTGCTGATAGTAATCATGTAGAGTTAGCTTTAAAATATGATGTTGACGTATTATGGATTGGTGCTCGCACAGTTGTTAATCCATTTTCGGTACAAGCTATTGCCGATGCTGTAACAGGTGTTGACATTCCAATAATGGTTAAAAACCCAATAAATCCTGATATTAAATTATGGATTGGTGCCATTGAGCGTTTTAACGCTGTTGGCATAAATAAAATATTAGCTATCCATCGTGGATTTCATTATTTTGAAAAATCTGTGTTTCGTAATGCCCCAATGTGGGAAATACCAATTGAGCTAAAGCGGATTATACCTTCCCTTCCAATAGTTGTAGATCCCAGCCATATTTGTGGTCGGCGTGAACTTATTGAGTCGGTATCACAAAAAGCCTTGGATCTTGAGATGGATGGTTTAATGATAGAAAGCCATTATGACCCAGAAACTGCATTAACAGATGCGAATCAGCAAATTACACCTGATACGCTTGGTAAGCTACTTGATAAATTAGTTGTTAGGCATGTAAAGGGTGATTTTAATTTTCAGCATAAGCTTGAAGAATTGCGTACAGAAATTGATAAGCTTGATGGTGAATTGCTTCAGATATTAGCCAAACGGATGGATATAATTGATGAAATTGGTGAATACAAGAAGGAAAATGATATTACAATTCTTCAAATGAAGCGTTGGGTGGGTATAATAAAAGATAGGCTGTCCATTGGAACTCACATGGGGTTAAATAGTATTTTTATGAAAAAATTACTTAACTTAATACATAAGGAATCAATTCAAAGACAAGAAAAAATTTTTAAGCATAAGGGCTGATTGGTAATTATCTTGCTTCTACTTTTTGTTATACCCGGTCATAGTTCTTTCAATACCAACCGACACAAAACTTTTTACCATTTCTGTAGCTATGTCTACACGTTGATTCATTAGTATCTCTTCTGATTTTGTCCATTTACCAAGCACATAATCTGCTTGACGTCCTTTAGGAAAATTATCGCCAATACCAATTCGTAGTCTGGGAAAAATGGCAGTTCCTATTTTTTCAATAATATCTGTGAGCCCATTGTGGCCTGCATCACCACCCTTGGCTTTCATTCGTAAAGCACCTGTAGGTAGTGCAATGTCGTCAAGTATTACAAGCAACCTATCGTTGGGTATTTTTTCTTTCTCAAGCCAGTATTTAACAGATTTACCACTTAGATTCATGTAAGTTGTTGGTTTGACAATAACTAATATGCGCCCTCTATATTTTACTCGTGAAACTACGGCAAGCTTCTCAACTTTTGTTTCACCCTTTAATTCACGGATTAAAGCATCAGCAACATCAAAACCAATATTGTGTCTGGTATCAGTATATTCTGCACCAATATTTCCAAGTCCAGCTATTAAATATTTCACTTAGTTGATATAATTTTAAAAAAATTGTTAATCAAAAATAAAGGGATAAAGTTAATAAAAACTTCACCCCTTTAAAATTTAATGATAATGCGAAATTATTATTCAGCAGCAGGTGTTTCTGCTCCTTCTTCGCCTTCTTCGCCTTCTTCACCTTCTTCACCTTCTTCTTCTTCGTCTTCAGCAATATTACGCGACATTTTAACACGTACTATAACCGAGTTTTCAGGATCAGTAAAAGTGATGTTTTCAGCATCAAGATCTCGAACTTTTATTGAATGCCCAATTGTAAGATCTGTAATATCAACTTCAACTTGTTCTGGCATGTTTTCAACTAGTCCTTTCATGCGAACCTTATGCATTTTTTTAATAAGCTGACCACCAGACATAACTCCGGCAGAGCTACCAGTTAAAGATACAGGAATACCAATAGTAACTTCTTTTCCTGCGATTAATTCAAGAAAATCAACATGTAATACTTTATCTGTTACTGGATGATATTGAATTTCTTGCAAAATAGTTTGATATTTTTTACCATCAATAGAGACAGTAATTAAAAATACCTCTGGTGTGAAAATAATTTTATCAAACTTAATTTCATTTGTAGAAAAGTGAACTTGATTTTCACCTCCGTAAATAACACATGGAATATTACCTTCTCTTCTGTGCTTTTTAGCATCTTTTTTCCCTACGTTCTCTCTTAAAGAACCGCTCAATGATACTTTTTTCATTTTTTGTAATTGTTAATTAATAAATATATAATAGTTAATCTATTTCTTTTTTATGTCAAACATAGTACTAATTGATTCAAAATTTTGTACTCGTTTTATAACTTCTGCAAATAAATCGGCAGTACTCAATACTTTTATTTTATCTAATGTTTGTCTTAAAGGCACTGTGTCTGTAACAAAAATCTCAGATAATTTTGATTTGCTAAGGCGTTCATAAGCACTCCCCGAAAAAATTGGGTGAGTACAAAAAGCACGAACACTATTAGCTCCTTTATCCATTATTAAATCGGCAGCCTTAGTAATTGTTCCAGCAGTGTCAATAATATCATCCATTAATACAACATCCTTACCTTCAACGTCTCCAATTAATTCCATCCGCTCAATAACATTTGCTTTGGCTCTTTGTTTATAACAAATAACAAAGCCTGTATTTAGTGCTTTTGCGTATGATGCTGCACGCCTTGTTCCGCCAGTATCTGGAGAAGCCATGATTAAATCAGGGAGGTTAAGCCCTCTGATATAATCAGCAAATATTTGTGAAGCATAGAGGTTGTCAACAGGTATATCAAAAAATCCTTGAATTTGATCTGCATGTAAATCCAGTGTAATAATCCGGCTTATACCTGATGTGGTAAGAAGGTTTGCAATTAATTTTGCTGCAATGGCAACCCTTGGTTTGTCTTTTCTATCTTGACGAGCATAACCAAAATAAGGAATTACAACAATTATTTTTCTTGCTGATGCACGTCTTGCAGCATCAACCATCATTAGTAATTCAAGCAAATTGTCGCTTGGCGGAATAGTTGATTGAATAATAAACACATCCTGACCTCTGACGTTCTCTTCAAAAGAAGTTTGAAATTCCCCATCAGAAAAATTAGTTACAATTGACTTTCCCAACTCAATGCCGTAACTATGGGCGATTTTTTCAGCAAGATAACGTGTTTTGCGTCCCGTAAAAATACTTACTTTTGGATTTGACATTTGTTTAGTTTTACTGATTTTCAAAAATCGCTGCAAAAGTACTATTTATTTCTTAGTTTTCAATTAAAATATCCTGATTTGCTACAAATTACAAACCTTACCATAGAGTTTAAATCTGAGTCGTCAATAATCAAAGCTGTTGATAATGTAAACCTTAGTATGGAGAAAGGTACGGCTATCGGTATTGTTGGCGAATCGGGCTCGGGCAAATCAGTAACCGCGCTGGCTATTATGCAACTGCTTCCGCCACAGGCAAATATTGTGTCGGGGAAAATTATTTTTAATAATACCGATTTAATTGGCTTGAAATCTGGCGAAATGCGAAAGTATAGGGGAAATAATATTTCTATGATATTTCAAGAACCAATGACCGCACTAAATCCGGTTATGAAATGTGGAAAGCAAGTGGCAGAAAGCATATTGTTACATCAAAAGGTGAATAGAAAGGAGGCTCGCAAACAAGTTATTAAACTATTTGAAAAGGTGAAACTACCGCGTCCCGAGAATATTTATAGTAGCTATCCGCACCAGTTATCGGGCGGACAAAAGCAAAGGATTATGATTGCGATGGCAATTGCCAACAAACCTGACTTGCTTATCGCAGATGAGCCAACTACTGCATTGGATGTTACCGTACAAAAAGAAATTCTTGCTTTATTGAATGAGTTAAGAAAAAAATCAGGAATGGGATTAATATTCATTAGCCATGATTTGGGTGTAATTAGTGAGGTTGCTGACGAAGTTATGGTTATGTACAAAGGTAGTATTGTTGAAACCGGAAAAACCAGTAAAGTATTTGAATCTCCTGAACATCCTTATACAAAAGGGCTTCTGGCATGCAGGCCTCCAACGGATAGACGGATAACTCGACTTCCTGTAATTGATGATTTTGTAGATGAAAACATTGATACTGCCAAAGTTGTAATTGATATTCGTGAAAGGAAGTTATCACATAAAATAATGTATAGTAAAGACCCTGTTCTAAGAGTCGAAAACCTTGATAAAAAGTATGTTCTTTCAAAAAATATACTTGGAAAACCTACAGACTTTGTTAATGCTGTAACTGATGTTAGTTTTGAAGTATTTCCAGGAGAGACTCTGGGATTAGTTGGTGAATCGGGTTGTGGAAAAACAACTTTAGGACGAGCCATATTGCGACTTATTCAACACGATGGGGGAGCAATATACTATGGTGATGATGAACTTTTATCACTTAATGCATCATCATTAAAAAAGGAGCGCAAAAACATTAATATTGTGTTTCAAGATCCGTACTCTTCTTTAAATCCACGTATTAGTATTGGATCTGCTATTCTTGAACCAATGAAGGTTCATAATTTGTATGAAAATAATAGGCAGCGTAAAGAAATGGTAATTAGCCTATTGCAAAAGGTTGGTTTAAAAGAGGAGCATTATAACAGATACCCTCACGAATTTTCGGGAGGACAAAGGCAAAGGGTTGTAATTGCGCGCACCCTTGCTTTAAATCCAAAATTTATTATTTGTGATGAGGTTGTTTCGGCTCTTGATGTAAGTGTTCAGGCAAAGGTGCTCAATTTATTAAATGAGCTAAAATATGAGTTTGATTTTACCTATATTTTTATTTCTCACGATCTAAATGTTGTACGGTTTATGAGCGACAGAATAATGGTTATGAAAGATGGCGAGATTATAGAAATAGGTGATGCAGATGAGATTTTTACTAACCCTAAATCTAATTACACTAAAAAGTTGATCGCATCGGCAACTGATTAGAAATTGTTTTATAACTTTGCTTAAAATTCAATTAATAATAATAGAATCACCTAAGATTTGATAATTTCACCTATTGCATCTCTTATCTTGGCTCTTGATTCCTTAAATATATAAAAATAACATGGCAAAGAATATTGACCACAAGGATATTATTAAAATTTTCTTTGCGTCTTTGCGTCTTTGCGAGAAATCCTTAAACACATGAAAAATATCGACACCTTTGACTTCAAAAACAAAAAAGTAATTATTAGAGTTGACTTTAACGTACCTCTAAACGATAATCTTGAAATTACCGATGATACACGAATTAGAGCTGCAATTCCCACAATTAAAAAAGTACTAAGCTCTGGTGGTGCAGTTATACTAATGTCGCATTTGGGCAGACCAAAAAATGGTCCGGAAGATAAATTCTCTTTAAAGCATATTGTAGGTGAATTATCGAAACAAATTGGTACAAGCATATTATTTGCCGATGATTGTGTTGGTGAACAGGCAATTAGACTGAGTAGAATCCTACAGCCTGGGCAGGTGTTACTGCTCGAAAACCTGCGTTTTTACAAAGAAGAAACCAAAGGTGATGAAGGTTTCGCTAAAAAACTATCCAAACTTGCTGATGTTTACATGAATGATGCCTTTGGAACAGCACACAGGGCCCATGCTTCAACAGCAATAATTGCTAAGTTTTTTCCAGAAGATAAGATGTTTGGCTACGTAATGCAAAACGAACTTATTAATATTAACAAAATAGTTAAAGAAGGTAAAAAACCAATTACAGCAATATTAGGAGGAGCAAAAATATCAGGCAAAATTGAAATTATTAATAATTTAATTGACAAGGTTGATAATATATTAATAGGTGGTGGTATGATGTTTACCTTTATTAAAGCTTTGGGTGGCGACATTGGCAATTCGTTAATTGAAGATGATTTGGTTGAAACAGCCAAAGCAGCAATGGCAAAAGCCGAAGAGCAAAATGTTTGTTTCCATATTCCTACCGATGCTGTAATTGCAGATAAATTTGCAAATGATGCCAATATAAAATTTTGTAATTCATACGAAATTCCTGATGGTTGGATGGGACTTGATATTGGACCTGAAACAGGTCAGGCATATAAAGATATTATTGAGAGCTCGGAAACTATACTTTGGAATGGCCCAATGGGTGTTTTTGAAATGGATAATTTTGAGCAAGGTACAACAGAAGTTGCATATGCCATTGTTGAAGCAACAAAAAATGGAGCTTTTTCATTAATTGGCGGTGGCGACTCAGTTGCAGCAATTAACAAATACAAACTTCAAGATAAAGTAAGTTACGTAAGCACTGGCGGTGGTGCAATGCTTGAGTTTATTGAGGGCAAAGTATTGCCTGGGGTTGCCGCCATTGAAGAGTAAGGAAGCTCAAGTCCCACCGCGCAAATGTCTCCGCTTCAGACTTGCGCTAGAT
>Ga0307988_1000491_pt1 | contig 27416 bp, 22 predicted proteins | sample EllFjometagen183_FD_203166 | JGI IMG/M metagenome (GOLD analysis project Ga0307988, IMG submission 203166) | Marine microbial communities from Ellis Fjord, Antarctic Ocean - #183 | ecosystem: Environmental > Aquatic > Marine > Unclassified | place: Southern Ocean | collected 2014-10-08 | reverse complement strand
TCGCAAAGCAGTTTTTCTTTTTCACGCCCTTGTGCCACAACAATCTTACGCTCTCTCGTCCGGGGAAACCCCTTGACATGATGCTCAACCATTTGACCGGTTGCCAAATATTCACACACCAGACTTTTTGACATAAAAGAGATCCCGCCACCTGCCAATATAGACTGGCAGGTTAAACGTAAATCATCAGAGGTGATAACTGAGGCAAAATCATCCAGGCTTTTGCCTTGATCTTCCAACCCCTGGATTAATAGCTGGCGTGAACTACAACCGCCCTCATCTCTGACAAAGATAGAAAAATCAAAGATTGAATCAATATCATGTTTTGAGGAAGGTGATTTCAATTTTGGCGAAGCCACAAAAACAAGTTCATCCTCAGGCAATGCATAGGTTTGAAACTTGCTCAAGTCTTCAGCAGGACAATGTTCAATAATAGAAATATCAAATTCCCTATTGATGATCCCCTCAAGAGCCTGATCAGGATTATGAATTAAAAAATTTAGATCCGCAGGAGAGCCGCCACTCTCCAGCATAAAGCGATTCAAAACACCCGATAAATAAACCGTTCCAAAAGTTGGCGTACAACAGAGTGATACTTTCTGCCGGCCATTAATTTTCTTCAACTGTCCCTGCAATGAATCCTCAATCCCTACAATCCGTCGAGCACTCTCTAGAACAATCTCACCTGCAGATGTCAACGACAAAGTCGCCGCAGACCGGTCAAACAAGATATGACTGTAAAATTCTTCAAGAAACTTAATTCGTTGGGAGACTGCTGATTGAGTCAAATGCAGGGATCTGGCGGCCTTAGAAAAACTACCAACTTCTACCACTGTTGCCAATGTTTTTAGATAGCGAATATCCATATAACCATTCAAATACTAAGAGATCATTTCGTTATTTAGATTAGCGAGTCCGATACATATAATTATTTATATATTAAGAACTTACCCCATTATTTTCGTTAATATACTTATTAAAATGATTAACTTCAACTGAATTCTTTTGCGGTGTACTATGCGAGGTGAAAATTACCATATATTCAGTAAGTTGAATATTTTCCCGTAAGAAAGGAGGGTACGAAAATCTGCGGGACGAACTATTAATGAGCAGTAAAAAAGAGTCGCTCAACTCTCATTTTGAGAACCTAAAAGGAGGTAACATGTTATTTAAGTCAACCGGCATTAAAACCGGCAGGCTGGTAAGTGTACTTCTCCTGGTAATGTTCCTGGCCGCATGTGCCACGGGCGCAATCAGAGAGAAAATGCTTAGCATGCCGCAAGTTGATGGTGCCAGCTATGTGGGACAGGACACCTGTCTCGAATGCCATGATGATATGGCCGGCGAAGATTTCGCCATCGGCACCGGTACTGAAGGTTTTGCCAAGAATGTTCATGGTCGCTTGGCAGACTTTGAAATGATGGGTGCAGAAAAAGGCTGCGAATCCTGCCACGGTCCCGGCAGCCTGCACGTTGATGCCGAAGGAGATACCGATTTAATTCTCCGCCCGGCTGAATTGGCTGCTGAAGAAGTCGGCGCCATCTGTTCCAAATGTCATACAGACGGAAGTCTGATGGACTGGACCCACAGTGAGCATGCACTAGCTGATCTCAGCTGTACTGACTGCCACAGCATCCACACTGAAAATCACACTAAAGCAAGCCTAAAACAAGATGATCCTGAGCTGTGCTATTCCTGTCACCAGGAAATGCAAGCAAAGTCAAACTTCCCATCTCATCACCCGATCAAAGAGGGCAAGATGACCTGCGGTGACTGCCACAACCCGCACGGTGAGTTAACGACCCACGAGCGCACTAACGATCTGTGTCTCGATTGCCATTCACGCTATCAGGGTCCATTTGTATTCGGTCACGCCCCTGTTGAAGATGACTGTACCATCTGCCACGATCCACACGGTTCAGTTGCCAACAACCTGCTAGTACAGAATGAGCCATTTCTGTGTCTGCAATGCCATGAAGGACATTTTCACCTACTGCGAGTTGGTGCGACTTCAGCAACAGCACCAATTAGTACTGCCACAGCCGGGCAATCCGCCGCCGCAACAGTTGATGCAGCGAACCCCCATGGCGCAGAAGGTTTTCAGATGTCATTTGGTACTAAGTGTACGAGCTGCCACGCAGTCGTTCACGGCAGTGATTCTCCGTCTCAACCGCTCAGCGGTGGCGGCTTGACCCGTTAACTTTAGGAGGCTAAAAATGAAGCAACGCTATTTATGGCTGCTTGCATTGCTGTCTGTCCTGACCTTAATGACGACCTCCACCCTGGCAATCGCTGGAGAAACAATGACCAGTGGCCATGTGGAAATCGGCATTTCCGGTATGGATACGGATGACAGCCCTGCACGCGTCAACGAATATGTAAATACCAGATCAGAAAATGGCTTAAGTTTAGCACCAAGCCTGTCTCTGGAATCATTCACTGAAGGCTCCAGCATTGGCTTAGATGCCGATATCATGGGACCACGTGATCAAAAGATTGGCCTTGAATTTGATGCTAGTCGAATCTTTAAGTTTGGCTTCGATTATCAAGCTCTTGAACATTGGAAAGATCATGATAATTTACAGCACATGGGCGCAACTTTTCGTGGAGACGTTGCAGGCAATCAACCGCGAGTAACATCTGACGCCACGGTCGGACAACTTGGGACTGACACCATCGCTGAGGCAAATGCACGCTACGCCTTAGAGATGGATAACGATTATATCGTTACCCGCAGAGAAACTGAGGCAGAAACCAGCCTTACCCTCCCAGCGCTCCCAAATATTACTTTTCACGCTGGGATGCGGATCGAAACCCGTGATGGGATCGAGCAAGCGACAACTGCCAGCAAGTGTAGCCAATGCCACGTTCAAGCTAATGCCAAAAGCATTGCTGAGCGTACTGAAGATTTCACTCTCGGGGCAACAGGTAAATTTGGCAAATTAACAGTGGAATATGATTATCTTACTCGTGATTTCACTGAGAATGGTGCAAACGCAAACTATAACTACCTAAAGGCGGGCTCAGTTCGTGCCGGTGTTTTAGATAGTGACCAATTTATTTATTGGGGCGCACAGGATTACAAAGTCACTCCAGATTCAGGAAAAGACACTCACTCAATAAAGGCTCGTTATGATGCCAGCTGTGGATCTACCCTTTCTGCAGCTTATGTGAATTCTGAAGTTGAATCAGATAAAGCAGGTGAACTCGGATCATACTCCTTGGATACAAATTCTTTAACCAGTGAATATGAATCTTTTTTCCTTAAAGGGGCTACAAAAATTGGAGGACTACGTCTTTCAGTTCGCGGTGGCACCTACGAAATAGATGGGCCTGAGTATTATATCACCCTTCCTGATCGCGATGATTTTACTACTGTGGAAATCCAAACATTTGCCAATCCAGAGCACGTTGAATCAGCCGAATCACGCGAAGTAACAGAATTTGGTATTGATGGTGTTTACAGATTAGCAAAAGGGACCACCCTACGCCTTGGTTACGAGTATGAGGATGTGGATCGCGTTGAAGAAGCCCTGGGTGAGACAGAAACCCATACCTTTAAAGTTGCAGTCAAATCTCGTTTGAACAAGCAGCTTTCTGGACGTTTAAGCTATAAGTACCAGGATATCGATGATCCGTTCCATGGTGAAGATGTGACTGGTATTGCTCAAGTCACAGGAGCTACCGATCCTCTGTATCCAGGCCTTGCTTGGTTCTTAAAGGAAAATGCACAATTTGTCGATGACAACCCGGCATCAGGGGCCGTTTACTACTGGAACAGTGTTTATCCTGGTCGTGAGCTGGATGCAACCTCAGAGCCAGATTCAGTCCACGAAGCAAAGTTTTCAGCAACATGGGCACCATCTAGCAGCATGGCAGCTACAGTGTTTACGCGTGTTCGGATGGAAGAGAATGAGTCCGTTAAGTATAAGCAAGATACTTTTGTTCCCGGTGTCTCTTTCTACTATGCACCAAGCAGCAGTATGAACCTGACCATGGCTTACACCTTCAACAAGCAAGAGACTGAAAACCAGATGTGTGTCGGCTGGTACCATGGCTGAGCGAATATGGTTCAATCGACCCAGTTTGGGTCGTACTGCACAGTTTCTGAATACGAATCAACCGTTAACACATTGTCTCTGAATGTAAATGTTCAGGCAACAGAACAACTTATGCTAAATGCAGGCGTTACCTACAACAAGGCTGAAGATGAGTGGAATTGGGATTTTGCTGATCGCCCAACACTTGTATTCACCGGCGCTACTACTATTACTGGAACGGCCAACCCCGGTTATGACACAGAGGTGCAAAACAACCTGATAGATACCTACTCTGATCTCTCTTACGAGCAATATGAGTTCACCGCAGGTGGCACCTACAACTTCAGTGAGGCTTTCTACACATCAGCCTCCTTCACCTATGACATTTTTGATATGCAAGAAGAATATGTCTATGGTGATGAAGATGGAACCGCTTATTACGGTTATGTTGGATTTGGCTACAACTTCTAATTTCAAAGTAACATTCTTAAATGATTAACTTGATGCCCGGCTGGAAACAGCCGGGCGTTTTTATTGTAAAAGCAATTCCAGAAATGAGTCACAACAATGCCGATCAAACCAGCTATAAGAAGCAACCAAGGCGCTAAGAACATCATGTAAATCAAATGGTTAACGCTGAGGTGGAGAGGTGCAGAGAAAGTCAAAATCAGAATATCTAGATCTTTATTTGGTTTTAAGACCCTACCCAAGAGTTTGTTTTTTTCTCTCCAGTCTCTCCGTTCAATGAATTGCCTTACTGGGTGTCCTTGGCGCCTTGGTGGCAATAAAGATTTTCGTCACAAAAAAAGCGGGACAGAATTTCTCCTGCCCCGCTTCAATTAACCTTAATCTAAAAAATCAGATTTTATTTACCACTAATCGGATCACCTTTGTAGCCAAGGGCAGCCCAATCCATGCGGCCATTGTCACCATGGCAATCCAGACACCCGAGAGCGTCTTTAGCTGGAGCTACCATGTGATCAATTCTCCAGTGCATGGTTGTTGGTGCAAACCCGTATTCGCCACTGTAAGGGAGACCACTGGCTTTCATACCTATTTTGATGGAACGTTGCCAGTCGGCAGTTGTCCAGAAACCATCATCACCGTAAACATGGTTGGTGATCAGGTAGTTGTTTTTGGTGTCATAAACTTGTTTGCCAGTATGGATCTTAAAAGGGTGTATTTTAGCAGTTTTATCGTTGATATCACCCAGAGGATAAGCCATGTGGGTAGGAACTGTCGGATCAATCTTATCGCCCACCATAGAAATACCGGACTTGCCATTAAACCAAGCGTAGGACGGTGCAACATCTTTTACCCAGGTTTGGGTTCCTGTTGATTTTTTATAGCGAACTACTTTACCGTCCACTCCCTCAGGAACGATATCACTCCCAGCCGTTGACCAATCCCAGTCCATTTGCGTTGCATCTTCTTTAGCAAACACAGGGATATGGCAAGTCTGACAAGCAACCCTTGCAGCGTGAGCGTTCAAGCGTGATTCCTGGTGTGGCTCCTGATCATGGCATTTTGTACAACCGAAGGCATTGTAGCCATCTGCAGAGGTTGCCATGTCAGCACCAGTAATATCGTGGTTTTCTGTTTCGTGGCAAGTCTGACACTGGAAATCATTACCGTCTGCATCCATGTGGACATCAACAGAGCGATCAGGATAATCAAGAACCAAACCAATATCACCATGCTTTGCATTGTTACCACCACCACCTAAAGCGTGACAGGAAGTACAATTCTGGCGCACAGGCAGGCCCACATTCTGCGCAACTATCGTTAACTTAACATGTTCCTTTGGCCATCCTGCGTTATCGCCATCTTTGTGATAAGTACCAGTGGTATCATGACAGACCAAACAATCAACTTTGCTTTTGTCAGCAAAGTCAAAAGAAGTATCGGACCACCCATAACCTGCGTGACATTCCATACAATGGACTTCATTGCTATCTACCGTTACGCAGAAGTTATTGATTGAATTTTTTTTGCCAAGCTTTTGCATTTCACCATTAACAACTTGCTCGCGCTCCCAGGTCCAATGGGGAGTTTTCATGAAATCAGTGGCAGCGTCATCATGGCATTCCAAACAGGTTTTAGTCACCTCAGTTGCATCGGCAAAGGGACCTTCAATAAACTCACTGTGGTCAACAGCATAAGCTGTCATTCCCAGCAGCATCAAACCTACAACGAGAAATAGTACTTTTTTCATATTATCCCCTTTATCTCAATAATTAAATCATCAGCATTATTAGATGTTTAGTTGAGAATAAAGGGGAGAAACCAAATGATTTCTCCCCTTTTTGTCATTCAACAAATAGTACTGTTACTTAGAACTGCATAGTAATTTTAGCGTAAGCATCCCATGCTGTATCAACAACTGGTAGCAGGGAGTAAGCGGTTCCATCTTGGATATCCGATACTTTGACCGGCTTGCCAACGGGAGAACCACTACCTGTGTATTCATAATCGTAGTAGAGACCACCAATTTTGATGAAAGCACGTGGGTTGATATCAAAGATATAGTAGGCTTCAGCAACATGACCACGGGTCGAGAGTTTGCTGCCGACTAGATCATCTTGAGCCTGAGTAAACGGAGTCCAGTACTTGGAACCGTAATTATACTCCAAACCAAATTTACCCATGGGAGCCGGAACCTGGATACCGACATATACACCGTAACCTTCTTGGGTGTCATCATCTTCAGCACGAGCTGCCATCATATAAATTTCTGAACCATCGTCGCTGAGTTGCGCTTCAAAAACAGCATCATTACCCATACCACCGAACATACCGGCTTCGCCGTTCGACTCAAGCTGAGTCATGCCAAAAGAACCAAACCAGGTAAAGCCACTATCATATTCATGGGTTACACCCAGAGCGACCAGATTGATATTACCAATGACTGTACTCGGGGTATAACGAACATTAAAGTTCATATTCGGAAATTTTTGCATATCTGAATACAGGGTTCCTGCAAACAGTTCGCCAAATTGGGTTGGAAAGGCAAAGACACCAGTAAAACCATCCACCACGTCTTGAGCCCGGAACAAAGTTGCTTGGATCAAGGTGCTTCCATTACCGTATAGATCGACATTGAACCCACCCAAATGTGTATCTTTCAGGTTTTCAGTGATGTCATCATTAAATAATGAGCCGTTGCCATACTCAGATTCAAATCCCTGACCATAGCAAAACCGTACTGATTGGCCTTCGATACCAGTGACTTCACTCAAATGGTAGCCGAGGGTAAATCCATCAAAGTTAAAGTTAACAAGATGACCCGATGGCGTTCCACCGCGCAGCTCATTCTCACGATAGTTGGTAGGGGGACCATAAGTTGATGGACGACGCCCGATTGAAAGATAAAAATCACTACCAGCAATATCTTTCCAGTTAAAGAAAGCCCGCTCTACATGTAGAGAGTCGCCAGAAGGACGGCCACTACTGGTCCCGTCCATAGCAAAGGCATCCCAGGAATCAAATACTCTGGAACCCGAAGAATCGCCCCAGGCTTTATACATGTTAAGACGACCAGAGAAGTTCATGTTGCTGGCGATGTCAGCTTTCATATTCAAACGAAGACGGGTCGTGTACATGATATCGTTGTTGATATCTGAAGTTTTAGGGGCAGTTGCAAGTCTAAAAGACCCAACACCAGGAGCGGTAGAAGGATCGGCGGGATTGTACCCCATCATCATATTCATGAGCTGACCATACATAGCAGGATCAGTGCTATACAGGTTGTTGAACATGTTATCCATAGCAGAAGCCACAAATCCAGAGTTCAGCCCGCTGTCGGGATCAGCCGGATTAAACGCCACAAATGAACCAAATACACCACCGCCAACTTTGTTGAAAAAATCGGTAAAATCAACTTTAATGCCAGGATTAAACGTTAGATCCTGATAATGGATCGAATCCGCAGTATTGCGAAGATCTCCGGAAAAGCTGATCCGATCCAGAGCAGAATGACGCTCCGGCGTCTCAAGTCGGTCAGACAGATCATCAAGTTCTTCAACAATGTCAGCAATCTGTTGCTGTAGCTCTTCAATTGTTGGAGCAGCAAACGATGTAGTTGCAGGCAATGTCAGCAGGACAGCCAGCAGTAAAACTATAAATCTATTCATGCAGTGTTACCTCCTATAAATTGTTGTGCGTTGCGGATTGTAAGGATTAACCGCAAGTTGCGGGAGATGGTGAATCAGCGGCACTATCGTACAGAAACTGATTAATATCTTTTTTATCTTTGTCAGAAAGATTGTTAAAAATATCGCCTGGATGTTTTTTTGCCTTCTTTTTAAAATAGCGATCCCACTGAGACATGGTCTTTGTCATCGGAGTTACTTCACCACCCTCGCCATCAGCGTTGTGACAGCTCTTACAGTTCTTCTTGAACAAATGCTTTCCCTTACGGGAGTTACCACCGTCGATGGCAAGAACACTCGTTGCAGTAAATGCAGTTAAAATCAATCCAATCATCAAAAGAGCTTTCCAGTTCATTTTATATCTCCTCGGTTCATGTTTACGGCACCAAATTTGTGCCTTGTTGATAAGAAAGGTCAAGTTAGTCATTGTCATTTATCATCTACATCTACAGTTTACAAGTAATTTTTCACCCAATATTTGGAATAATTGGACATATAAGACGCTTATACACCTATAAGTCATCGTAGTTTACTAATTTTACCCATGATAACGGCATCTTATACATACTACATCAACAAAAAAGACCTTTTAAATTTACACATTCCTTATCGATGTTTAAACCGCACATGAAAGCTATAAACATCTAAAACACTTGAATAAATAAGAAATACTTATCGATCCAACAAAAATTCTTATATATTTAATTCGGGTTTATACATGCCCTTCTCTTGGACTTTATCTGGTAGTTATTATAGTCTTCATAACAATTCAAATCTCAGGAGGAAATGCCATGATCAAACTTGATTATAGCCAGCATCAGTGCCCCTACCCGGTTGTTGAAACCCGGAAACAAATCCTAGCTAATCCCGGGCAATCGTTGGAAATTTTAGTCGGTGACAAGACCAGCCGAGACAACGTCTCTAGGCTGGCTGCAAAAATGAATTGCCAAGTCACTGCAGTTGCGATAGGTGACAATTTTCAACTCAATTTGAGCCATGCCGACGGTGGAGAAACAACATCAACCTCAAATAACGCCTCGAATGTAACTGCTGCCTCTGGAAAAACGGTTATCTACTGTGGTAGTGATCGAATGGGTGATGGAGATGAGGATTTCGGACATATATTAATGCGTAATTTCCTAACGACGCTGCTTGAGATGGATCCACTTCCCGATATCATTCTTTTCGTCAACAGTGGCATTCATCTCACCACCAAGGGCTCCGACGTACTTGAAGCGCTGCAAACACTTGAATCTCGCGGTGTGGATCTTGCCAGCTGCGGACTGTGCCTTGATTTTTATCAGAAGAAGGAAAAGTTACAGGTCGGTCGTACTACCAATATGTTTGAAATGGCTGAGGTTCAATGTCAAGCTGGACGGGTTGTCTGCCCGTAATCATAAAATTTAGCCACCAAGACGCCAAGAGCACAAAAAAAAGCCCTTAACTGAGAGACACTGAGATGGAGAGCTAGAGACAAAGAGTTAAAATCTTTTTTCTAGTATAAAAACTTTGGTTTGTTTTTCTCTGCTTCTCTCCGCCTCTCCGTTAAAACTTTTGACCTCCTTGGGGCTCGCAATCATTCATTGGAATCTACATGCTCACACAACGCCGTAGCGGTATTCTGCTCCACCCGACATCTCTCCCTGGGTCACAAGCAATTGGCTCACTTGGCCAGGAAGCTTACGATTTTGTTGACTCCCTTGTGGCGGCCGGCCAATCTGTCTGGCAGCTGCTACCTCTGGGGCCAACCGGTTACGGCAACTGCCCTTACAGCAGCTTCTCTGCCTTTGCCGGAAATCCGCTATTGATCAATCTCAGGTTACTCGCTGATGCTGGAGATCTGCGCGGGTCAGACCTGCCAATAGCACCTCCCGCAACCGACATGGCTGATTTTTCAGCTGCGATCAACCATCAGCTCCCTATTCTAAATCTGGCGCATAAGAACTTCAAACTTCGCGGAACCCCAGCCCGGCGTGATAATTTTGACCAATTTTGCATAAAACAAACTTATTGGCTGGATGATTATGCTTTGTTTGCAGCCTTACGTGAAAACTATCAACATCAAAGCTGGCAAGAATGGTCTCAGGACATCAGGCAAAGATTTCCCGATGCGATGCAAGAATGGTCAGAAACGCTGAAAGACAGCATCAACCTGCAAAAATATTTACAATTTGTTTTTTTTGAGCAGTGGCTCGCGCTGAAAACGTACGCCAACAATAAAGGGGTGCAGATTTTTGGCGACCTACCCATTTTTGTGGCTGAAGATTCTGCGGATGTCTGGGCGAATCGGGAGCTATTTTACTTGGACGATGAAGATCGGGCATCTTTGGTTGCCGGAGTTCCACCCGACTATTTCAGTAACACTGGACAGCGTTGGGGAAACCCACTCTATCACTGGGGAAAAATGGCAGAAGACAACTTCGCTTGGTGGTTACAACGGTTTCGTTGGAACTTGGAATTGTTTGACCTGTTGCGAGTCGATCACTTTCGTGGTTTTTCTTCTTGTTGGGCTATTCCTGCAACGGAAACAACTGCTGTAAATGGGTCCTGGATCGATATTCCCGGAGAACAGTTATTCACCTTATTACAGCAACAGCTTGGCAACACATTACCTCTGATTGCTGAAGATCTGGGGAACCTGACTCCAGAGGTCATAAAATTACGCGATCAATTTGACTTACCAGGGATGAAAATACTGCAGTTTGCTTTTGATTCCGATATGGACAACCCCTATCTGCCAGCAAATATCAGCGCAAATGCTGTCATTTATCCCGGGACCCACGACAACAACACCACCCTGGGCTGGTGGCAGGATCTTGATGCTACAGAGCAACAGAGAGTCCGTGATTTCTTGCAAAATCCGTGTGATAGAATACCATGGACTTTGATTGAAACTGCCCTTTCCAGCATTGCTCACCTCGCCATCATTCCTCTGCAGGATATCCTGTCACTTCCAGCATCAAGCCGCATGAATATACCAGGAACTGCGACAGGAAACTGGCAATGGCGCTATCAATCTGATGCTCTATCCGCAGACATTATTTCGCAACTAAAAAATATGTCTCATCTGTACGGACGCAATCTGTGCATTCCCGCAGAAATTTAATTGGTGTCGTAATCCCCTTGTCTGTACTCAAAAACCCATGCTACTTTCCCTTGGAATTAGACGTTTACAGAAGAATAATAATCATTTCCTGAAAAACCGATATGGAGGACTAAAGTGAAAAAACTGACCATCTTAATTGCCATTTTATTTATGATTTCGCCGCTGATTGCCTGCAGCCAGAATGACCCTGCGCAACCCGTTGTACAAACTCCTGCCGCAGCAGAAAAACCCGCACCTGTGCCAATTCCAACTCCGGTTGCCGCGGAGGCTCTTGGCCAAAGCTCCGGGACCGTTATCGAGACTATGAATGCTGCTGGCTATACCTACGTCTATGTTGACAACGGAACCGAAAAAATCTGGGCTGCTGCCCCCGAATTTGCAGTGAGCGTTGGGGATGAAGTGATGATTCCAGAAGGAATGGCGATGCATAACTACCACAGCCAGACCCTTAATCGGGACTTTGATGTTGTCTATTTCGTCGAAGCAGTTCTGAATGCCAGCAATCCTAGTGTTGGTGCACCAGCTATGGGCTCGATGGGTTCAATGGGTTCAGCACCAGCAGATGCGAGCATGCAGATGCCTGAAGGCCACCCGCCTATCAGTGGGAATGAAGCCCCTCCAGAAGTAGATCTTGCAAGCGTAGAAAAAGCTGCTGGCGGACTCACCATCGGTGAAATTTACGCGGGAAAAACAGATCTTTCGGGCAAAACCGTTACCCTGCGTGGCAAAGTTGTTAAGTTCAGCCCGCAAATAATGGGGACAAACTGGATCCACCTCCAGGATGGTAGTGGTGACCCAACCACAGCAACAAATGACCTGACAGTCACAAGTGGTGTACAGGTCAATGTCGGCGATACCATTGTTGCCAGCGGACCTCTGACACTCGATAAAGATTTTGGCTATGGCTACAAATATAATCTGATCATGGAAAACGCTGAGGTCACCATCGAATAGCAACTTTCATTATATTGACGTTTAAAAGCCCCTGGATATTCCCAGGGGCTTTTTTTGTGAAAAATAACCATCAAGACATCAAGAAAATCTTTTAACGGAGAGGCGCTGAGATGGGGAGGAGGAGAAAAGGACTTAAAGCTTTTTTTGGTTAGAATCTTACATAGAATTTTGAGTTTTTCCTCTGCATCTCTCCGTCTCTCCGTTAAAAATTTTGACCTTTTGGGAGCTTTGGTAGCGAAGGCTCGGATTATTAATCCTGCAAAGCGCTAAATATTGATTCAGCCAACCCGGCAGACAACCCTGGCATCTGTTGTAGTTCTTCCAGTGATGCCGCCCTGATTTTCTTGAGACTGCCAAAATGCTTCAATAATGCTTTGCGGCGGCTTGGGCCAACGCCAGGAATATCTTCTAGCGATGAACGCAAGCTTGCCTTACTGCGCAATTTTCTATGATAAGTAATGGCAAAACGGTGTGCTTCATCACGCAACCGTTCTAACAGAAACAAACTCGCTGAACCATGACGAAAGCTAACCGGATTTTTCCGCCCAGGGAGAAAAAAACGTTCTTCACTACGCTCGACGACTTTACCCTGCACATTGGCCATCACCCGGCTTTTGGCGATCCCCACAGCACCAACCTTTGCTTGCAATTTGAATTCATCCAACGCCATGGTCAGGATTCCCAATTGTCCCTTACCACCATCGATTAGAATCATGTCGGGGAAAATTTCCTCCTCTACGCCCCTTGATAACCGTCGCCGCAACACTTCCAGCAATGATGCATAGTCATCAGCCCCGGCAACTGTTTTAATTTTAAAACGACGATATTCAGCCGTGGCAGGCTCACCATTAAGTAATACGACCATACTACCAACCGATTGGTTCCCTTGAACATTCGAAATGTCATAACATTCAATCCGCACAGGTAAGCAGGGCAAGTGAAATTTGATGCGTAATTCTTCAAGCAATTGCTCACGCGCCTGTTGCCGTTGTCCCCGCTGGCGATAAGACTCTGAAGCATTGCGTTGCGCCATTTGGCAGAGACGCTTCTTTTCACCCCTTTGAGGTGCAAGCAATCGAACCTTTTTGCCACGTTTTTCGCTCAGCCATTCGCCAAGTAAATCAGCGCTTTCTAGCGGAAAGGGAAGCAGCAACTGATCAGGAAGAATAACCTGCCGGGAGTAGTATTCCTGCAAAAAACTGCTGAGTAATTCAGGCAGGTCAAGCTTCCATTCCAGGGGATAACTACGTCGCCCGATCAATCTTCCGTGACGGATAAAAAGAAGTGTTACCTCAACTTCACCGCCATCCTGGTGCAGTCCAATAACATCTTGATTGCCACCACCGTAATCGGTCACTTTTTGCTTTTCAATACTCTGTTCGATTGAACTAATCTGATCACGTAACTTCGCTGCATCTTCAAAACGCATGTCCTCTGCGGCTTTTCCCATCCGTTGTTGCAACTGGGCAATGACTTCCGACTCCCGCCCTTCCAGCAACTGAATCACTCCATCCACCAGACGGCGATAATCGTTTTGACTGATTTTCCCGTGACAGGGGGCGCTACACTGTCCAATCTGGTGAAATAAACAAGGACGACTACGTTTACTGCAACGCTCAATAGAAGAATGGCGCAGGGGGAAAATCCGATAAATCTCCTTAAGAGTTTCACGGATAGCTGAAGCCGAGGAGTAAGGCCCGAAATAGTGGGCACCATCGTTGTTGACCTGTCGTACCACCTGCATTATTGGAAAAGGATCATTCAGGTCAATTCGTACCGAAACATAGGTTTTATCATCACGTAAATCGATATTGTAATGCGGACGATATTTTTTAATCAGAGTATTTTCGAGCAGCAAAGCTTCCTTTTCAGTATCGGTAATAATCACTTCAATCCGCTGCACCTTTTCCATCAATAGAGGAATGTGCAAACGACCATCACCGCGGGCTGAAAAATAACTGCGCAGGCGATTGCGCAATAACTTAGCTTTGCCCACATATAGAACCTCGTCGTCGGCACCAAACATCTGGTAGACTCCGGGAGCCAGTGGATATTTCTGTAAATCAATCGAAATCATGGCCTCAGGATAGTTCAAGAAGGGCACCTAAATAAAGTCCTGTTTACACCAACGCCTTTTTGTCTGGTACTTACTGAACTTATCGCTATAATGCTCACTTATCATAAACACAATCAGCACTAATAATCATGAGGGAATAAGCCTTGAATCCATTCTGGGACAATATCTTCCACCGTAGCGGCTACGAGCAAACCCTAGCCTACTTTCTTGGCAGCATGCCGATGTTCAAGATGCTGGACAAACGCGAGCTGGCGTTTCTTGAAAACATCGTCCACGTGCGCAACTATGAAGCCGATGAAACCATCTTCAATGAAGGAGATATTGGTTCCGGGATGTATTCTATTCGCTCAGGCCAAGTTCAAATTTACAACCGCAGCGAGCAGGAACCGGAAATCGAGCAGGCAATTCTGCAGCCAGGTGATTTTTTTGGCGAAATAGCCTTGACGGCATCACGCCCACGCTGCGCCTCAGCCAGAACGACGGAACCCACGGTGTTAGTTGGTTTGTTTCGCTCCGACATGTTGGAAGCTGTACGGCGGCACCCTGCTCCATCGGCAAAAATCATGTTGGGTTTAAACCGGGTGATCAGTGACCGTTTATTACAATGCAGCATCCAACTTGAAGAATTAAAAAAGCAGCTGATTGATAGCCGAAAGCAGCAATCGGATGCTTAGCCAAAACAATATGAGCCGTGCTCAGGTTGCAGTTATTTACCTGGTACTGACCACCGCGATCGCGTCGGGAATTGCTATTTATTCTTCGGCATCGACATTCACGATATTGTTAAAAACAGCAACCGCTGGCCTTTTTCTACCCCTATTGATTTCGTTAATTGTCTCTTTTCTGCTCGATCCAGTTGTCTATTTTTTTGAAGGCAAAAAAATCAATCGAAGCCTTAGTATCTTCATCGTCTATTTATTATTTTTTGCGCTAATGGTCCTTCTTCTGCTTGTCATTGGACCACCGAACTGGAAAGGGATGATGCAGGCCCTCAAAGCCGACTTTCCACGTTATATCAGCAGTGCCATAGAATATTTGAGTAGCTTATTAGTCAATGCCCAGGAACACTTCCCCTTTATCACCAATTATGACATTGCCGCGCGCTTGAGTTCCGCATCACAATCATTTTTTGGCTTCATTCTTAAAGAGACACCACGCTCGGCCATGCGCATCGGCAGTCTGCTGTTGCTGGTTCCACTATTCTCTTTCTTTTTCCTGCGAGACAGCCGCCGAATAATGCGGGGCCTGATTTCTTTAGCCCCAAATCGTTACTTTGAAATGGTTCTTGATATCTACGCAAATGTCAGTTGGCAGCTGGCACATTTTATTCGTGGAAGAATTCTGGAAGCACTGATCATTGGGATGGTGGTCTGGCTGGGACTGTCATTTACCGATATTCACTACGCGCCAATCCTGGGAGTGGTTGCAGGAGTCAGCAATCTGATTCCTTATATCGGACCGATCGTCGGCATGATTCCCGGACTGGTCATTGCACTGGTTGACTTGGGAGTGGGGGGTCAATTCTGGTGGATTCTTTGCGTTTATCTGCTCATCGCCCAGATCATTATCGATAATTTCATTCTCATCCCAGTCCTCATTTCCAAGGTATCTAACCTCCACCCGCTGTGGGTGATTCTGGCAATTGTCATGGGTGGCAAACTTTACGGAGTATTGGGAATGGTTATCGGTGTGCCAATTGCCAGCATCATCAATATCGTCATTATTGCAATCCGCCAACACCGTAAAACCTTTAATCCCTATCAGCGTTACTTTACCAGCCGGGGAAAACTCCTCTGACGTATCAAACAGTTTAATTCTCTGTCGGTTGCGGTAAGCTCAATGCGAATAACATTGCAACTGCAGTGATAAGCGCCGAAAACAAAAATGCCGGGGAAAAACTTCCATAGTGTTCGGCCATGAGCCCGGCAAATGCTGGACCGATAGTTTGCCCTGCAGCAAAGAAGAAAGTCACAAAGGAAAATCCAGCTGCAGCTTTGGACACCCCCAGATAGTCCCCCACGGATGCAGTCATGATCGCCGGGATCGCCCACGCGGCAATGCCATACAAAAAAACCGATAATAACAATGCCGAGGTCCCCAGACCTGAGCCGGCCAACAAATAAGCAAGGGTTTGAACACCGAAAACAACCATCAACCCACCCCTGCGCCCAATTTTATCTGACAGAGTTCCAAAAATAATTCCAGAGAACAGGCTGAAAAACCCAACCCATGACCAGAACCGCCCAGCAGCCACCTCACTGAGCCCGTATTCTTCCACCATACTGGTCACAACAAAAGTGCCATAAATCATGTAGGTCGCACCGAAAGCCAGATAAAGTAACCCGAGAGAAACCAGAACCCGCCCACTTTTAGCCGTTCCAGAAGAACCCAGTTCAGCTGCGGTAAATGGAGTTTTAGTTCCTATCGGCTCCAACCCGAGAGATTCCGGTTTATTCCTCACCAGTAATGCAGTAAGAATACTGATGCTTATCGTAATTCCAGCCAGCAATAACCAACTGACGCGCCAGCCATTATGGCCATAATTCTGATTGAGCAATGGAATCATCAACCCTGAAAATATAATGCCAACGCCATTCCCAAAGACCATCAATCCTGCAGCCAGACCACGTTTTTCACGCCGGAACCAATGCGCAATGAGAACCATCGTCGAGATATTTGCCAAGCCACTACCAACACCTGTCAATACATAAAGGGTCAACAACTGCCAGAAAGCATCTGACTGCGACATTCCAGCCAGAGAAATAGCGACCAATAACAATCCGGCGCTAATCGTGATTCGAGGACGGAGAATTTTCAGAATTGTGGGGGTGATAGCGACCGAGAACAGATAGCCGACAAAGTTTCCGGTACCCAGATAGCCCATCTGATCATAAGCCAGACCAAGCCCATCGCGCATGTTAGGAAGCAACATACCGAAAGCAAAACGTGCTAATCCAAGGCAGGAAAACAACGTCAAGATACCAGTAATGACAATCAACCAACCATAATGAAAAGGCAATTTTTGCACTAAAAATCCATTAGCAGGTCACCATTGATACGCTTCATATCCGCTTTTCCAAAAAAATCCGCAGACCAAACGAAACCAGAACAACTCCGGCCAACCCCTCTAGGACTTGAGCCAATCGGCTCCCCCTAAACCAGCCACTGACGCGGCAAACCAATATCGCAAGAAGCCCCTGGTAAGCCATTGCAATAAAGAAGTGGATAACAGCCATAAATAGCGATTGTATGATAGGGGAACGACTGGGGTCGATAAACTGTGGCAGAAATGCCATATAAAACATAAGCGTCTTAGGGTTAAAAACGTTACAAACAAAACCTTCACGTAGAGAACGGAGGAGTTGAAACTGGCGAGTTACGGTAGGTTGCAAATCCAATTTTGCCGACTTCTTCCCATGCGCGGCTCTCCATAAACTGCAACTCCCCAACCACAGAAGATAGCCACCACCTATTAGTTTAAGACCATTAAACGCAATGGCTGACTGCAACAGAATCGCTGAAATCCCCAAAGCAGAGACCAGAGCGTGAACAAACAACCCAGAACAAATCCCGGTACTGGTGGCAATGCCATCTTTCCACCCTCCCCGGGAAGTATTTCTGACAACCAAAAGCGAATCAACCCCGGGGAACAGGGTTAACAAAGTTATCGCAATAAAAAAAGTCCAGAATTGATCAATCATAGCAATTAAATATCACCTAAGAGGCTTGGTTAAAAAGACGAGGGATGGCAAACAATCAACCTTCACCTAATTCCCGGGAGCGGGCTGCTGAAGCAGAAACAGCTTCCATCAATGTCGTGCGTAGCCCATTCTTTTCCAGGGTGCTGATACCAGCAATTGCGGTCCCACCCGGGGAACAGACCTGATCCCGCAAAATAGCTGGATGCTCACCCGTTTCACGCACCATTAATGCGGCACCAACCACTGTTTGTACCGCTAAGGCATGAGCAATATCACGCCGCAGACCTTCACGCACCCCACCATCGGCAAGAGCCTCGATCACGGTATAAATATAAGCCGGCCCGGAACCGGACAAACCAGTCGCAGCATCCATCTGCCGCTCATCAATTAATTGCACCTTGCCTACCGATTCAAATAGCTGTTTAACCACGCCAAGATCTTCCTGGCTGGCGTAATGACCACGACAAATGGCACTGGCAGCTTCTCCGACCAGAGCCGGAGTATTTGGCATCACCCGGACCACCCGAGGAGCTCCCTGAAAAAACTTCTCAATTGCTGCAGTGGTCACCCCTGCCAGGATTGAGATAATCAGCTTATCATTACTATAAACACCAGCAACTTCTTCAAGAACTTCAACCACAATCTGCGGCTTGATTGATAAGACGACGATGTCACACTTTTCCATCAGGGTGAGGTTATTGTATGCCAGTTCAATCCCGAATGACTCGCTCAGATGCTCGCGACGCAGTTCACTTGGCTCTGAGGCCATAATTTTGTCGGCAGGAAATGATCCCGACAGCAAACCTTTAATCATGGCTTCGGCCATATTACCACCACCAATAAAACCTATTTTTTGAGCATTTGTCATTGTTGACCCCTTTATGTCGATTGCAAAGGAAAGGATTTGAAGCGATTTCACAAAAAAGCTATCATGGCTTGACCATCAGACTTGATTTGTTTAGCACAGCGGGGTAAAAATTTCATCAGCAGAAAAGGATATCACTGGAGAAATTATTCGCTCTACCTCCTTTCAAGGAATAAATACATGGACCTCTGGTACACCGAAAAACACAGCGATAATGTTGGCATCACCATGAAAACCACTAAGAGCCTATTTTCTGGTCAAAGTGACTATCAGCAACTGGATATCGTTGAGACACTCGAGTTTGGACGCATGATGCTCCTCGACGGACTGGTGATGGTCACAGAGCGGGATGAGTTTATCTATCACGACATGATCGTCCACCCCGCACTGTTCACCCACCCGACTCCCAAAAAAGTCCTGGTGATTGGTGGCGGTGATGGTGGCAGTATCCGGGAAATCATGAAACACCCCGAAGTGGAACTTGCGGTCCTGTGTGAAATTGACGGCTTGGTGATCGAAAAGTCGATTGAATTTCTACCATCCATGGCCTCCGAGATCGACGGCAGCAACCCAAGGGTTAAATTGCATGTCGATGACGGCTTAGCTTATATCCGTGATCATCAGAATGAATTTGATATTATTCTGGTGGACTCAACTGACCCAATCGGTCCGGCTGTAGGTTTATTTGAAGAAAACTTTTATCGTTTAGTTTTTTCTGCGTTGAAAGACGATGGGATCATGATCGCACAAAGCGAGTCACCCTTCTATCACGCCGAAATCCAGAAAAGCATGTATCAGAATTTGCGGGCAGTCTTCCCTATTGTGGAAATGTACCAAGCTTTCATTCCCACCTACCCAAGTGGTTTCTGGAGCTTTGCCTTTGCCAGCAAAACATACCACCCGATCAAAGATTTCGATCATGATCGAGCCAGCAAGAGAAACTTTGATACACGTTACTACAATGAGGATCTACACCGCGGAGCTTTCATGTTACCCACCTTTGCCCGAGACAATATCGCCGAATGAAAAATCGACAAGAAAATGATTGGACGGTCGCAGACTCTGCAGCACTCTATGGTATCGAAGGTTGGGGGGGCGGGAATTTTTCTATCTCTGCGACTGGTGACATCACCATTACTATCCCTTTTGCTACCGGTGACATTTCCATTCCCGTAATCGATATTATTCAAGGAGCCCGTGATCGCGATCATGCCCTCCCATTACTGCTACGCATAGAAAACCTCCTGGATGCTCGAGTTTCGGAAATCAATGAAACATTTCAGCAGGCGATCAAAGATACCAACTACACGGGTAGATACAAGGGGGTCTTCCCTGTCAAAGTCAACCAGCAGTGCAACGTCATTGAGGAAATTAGTCACTTCGGAGCAGACTTTGGACATGGGCTGGAAGCTGGCAGCAAAGCTGAACTGTTACTGTGCCTGGCCAATCTAAATGACAATGGTCTGTTAATCTGCAACGGTAGTAAGGATCAGGAATTTATCGATCTGGGACTTTGGGCTAACAAACTGGGACATCAATGCTTTTTTGTCATTGAATCCCCAATTGAATTGCCATTGATTATTGAACGGAGTCAGAAGTTAGGGATAAGACCTCTGATCGGACTGCGGATCAAAATATCCACCAAAGTTGGAGGGCTCTGGACAGAAACAAGTGGTGATCGCAGTAGTTTTGGCCTCAGCACGGCGCAGCTCATTGCGACTGTCGATCAGCTACGTCAGGCCAAAATGCTTGATTGCCTGCAATTGCTCCATTGCCACCTTGGTTCTCAGATTCCCGATCTTGAGGAAATTCGAGAGGCAGTTCGCGAAGCCAGTCGCTTTTATGTCGACCTGGTCGCCGAAAATATCCCCTTGAAATATCTCGACCTCGGTGGCGGCCTAGCCGTTGATTATATCGGCAATCAATCGCTTCACAGCCACTCACGAAATTACAATTTAGCTGAGTATTGTCGCTGTATTGTTGCGACCATAAAAAATGCCCTTGCGCCACATAACATTGCCCACCCGGTTATTATTACAGAGTCGGGCCGCGCGATTGTTGCCCATACTTCAATTTTATTGTTTGATATCCTCAATGTCATGCGTTATGAGGCGATTGAACTCCCCGATAGTTGCCCTGAAAATTGTCATTCACTCGTTCCCGCACAATATCACCTCTATCAGAGTGTCGATAAAATTGATGTTACTGATGGCTATGCCGAGGCCCTCTCGAACCGCGACAAAATAAGAGAACTGTTCAGAACCGGCACCATCCGGTTACGGGAACGTGCGTTGGCAGAGAATCTTTTTCTGGCGATTGCCCAGACCCTGTCAAAAAGGGCTGATCAACTGGACAAACAACCCATCATATTGTCCTCATTGAAGGACAATTTAGCTGATATTTATTATGGCAATTTCAGTGTTTTTCAGTCCCTCCCGGATACCTGGGCAATTGGGCAAATGTTTCCAATCATGCCGATTCAACGCCTTGATGAATTTCCGGGACGGGATGCCACCATCTCGGATCTCACCTGTGACTGTGATGGTAAGCTTGATCGCTTTGTTCTCTCTGGAGGAGAAAGCAAAACCCTGCCGCTGCACCCCCTGAAAGCAAATGAAGATTACATCTTGGGAACATTTTTGATGGGTGCGTATCAGGAAACGCTGGGAGACCTACATAATCTGTTCGGAGATACCAATGTCATCAGCATCCGCATAAACCAAGACGGTGGGTTTGATGTCACCAAGGAACAGTCTGGCGACACAATATCTGAAGTTTTAAGTATGCTGGGATACAACCCAACGTTCTTTTATAAAGGTTTTCGTGACAAAGTCGAGTTGGCAGTCAAGCAAAAGAAAATCAATATAAATGAAAGACAACAGATTTTAAGCCAGTTTTCCGCTCAACTTAACGGTCAAACCTATTTTAAAACTTGAATTATCTGTTCGCATATACTGTGCTGGGAGTAAGCAATGACAAAAGAAGAACTTGCAAAATTTGATGGTTGTGATGGCCGTGCAGCCTATGTTGCGGTCAGTGGTGTCATTTATGATGTGAGCAGCAGCCCACTCTGGAAAGACGGGCAGCATGAAGGAACGCATCAAGCAGGACAAGATCTAACCGCAGAGTTAAAATTGGCCCCACATGTCAGAACTCTGGTCGAACGTTTTCCAGTGATAGGCCAGATTGAAAACCCAGCGGGTACAGACAAAGAAGCAGCGACGGGAATGCCACTATTGTCCATCATTATTTTTGCCTTTGTCGCACTATTAATGATTGTCACATATCTGATTTAAGCTGGAACCGCAGCATTTTTATAAGAATTCTATTTAAAACAAAGCAAGCCGCTCTATCATTTGAGCGGCTTGCTACTGACCTTATCCACTTATTAATCCATTCAATCTAAAATATTTTACCAACTGTCTCCGGTAACTGAAGACAAACGTCTGTTTTTGCCAACACCGCGAGAATGTTTGTCTCCCCGATCCCCTCTTCCCGCATCGTCAACATATGACCAGAGCAAAGAATTACCGGTGTTGATGGTGAGATTTTGAAGATGGCCTGTGCCAGTTCAATTCCGCTCATTTTTGGCATAGATTCATCGGTAATAACCAGGTCAAAACCACCGACTTGCTCCTGAAACCTCCGCAATGCTGCTTTTCCATCAAACTCGCAGACCACAGAATAGCCACAATCATCAAGCAGTTCAGCCCCCAACGAGGCAAGACTTGGATCATCGTCAACAAAAAGAATCTTTTTCTTTGTTTTTGAGCTCAATTCTGCAGACACGGTTAGTCCCTTATCAATCAGATTCAGTACGTTTTATCAAGACGTCAATATCCCGATTAAAGGGATCGATCATGGACGAGCGCTGAACCGCCTTAATCTTAAGCTCATCAAAGATCGTCCCTTTCTTCAATAAAAGGACACCGGTTCCGGTGTGTAAATTATTTTTAAGTTGCATGCCGACTTCCAAGTCACCCGGTCTAATTTTCACCTCTAGGACTTCAATAGAAATATTCAGATTTCGGTACACTTCTTTTGCCCCTTGATCCAAAGCAATCCTTAATTTTGGATCAAGAGACTTTCCCCATTCAGTCTCTAGCGCTTTCAGAGCGGAAGGGAGGGCATCAGACACAGAAAATTGAATAAGTTTACGTTCAAACATATCGGCGGCACAAATCACCCGCGCACCAAAAGGAATATCCTCCCCCTTTAATTGATCTGGAAACCCAAGACCGTCATAGCGTTCATGATGGTGGCGGATCATAACTCCAATTTCGCGTAATGCTGGAATCATATCAATTGCAGCTTGTCCACGGATAACATGGTCTTTATATATCTGCAGTTCATTTACATCCAGCTCTTTAATCGATTTACTCAGTAGCGTATCTGGCATCCCTATTTTACCAATATCATGCAGTAACCCAGCAGAACGTAGTAGCCTTTTTTCTGCTTCTGGTCGCTCCAGATTTTCAGCAATAGCCGTAACTAATTCAGCAACATTACGACTATGACCAGGAGCTCTTCGATCTCGCATTTCCAGCAATCCGGTAAGGGTTTCTATCGTTTCTGCAAAACTATTCTGTAATTGTAGATTGCTATTTGCAAGGTGCTCATTCTTTTGACGGATTTGCGCAGTTTGATCCAGTACCCGCTGCTTCAGTCGCTGATTCCACTGTTGCAGTTCCTCTTTTTGCTTCAGAACCATCACATTTAAGTGTTTATTTTCTGCAACCAGCAAGTAGTTACGAGCAGCTTCAGCTATGGACTGTAGTAAGCGATCATCTTCCCAAGGCTTTGTGAGATAGCGGAAGACGGCACCATCATTGATAGCGGCAATTGATGCCTCTATATCGGCATAACCTGTCAATAGAATGCGTACTGCATCGGGCACCAGGACACGAGCTTGCTGTAAAAACTCCACACCCGTCATCTCTGGCATCCGCTGATCGGAAATAATCACTCCAATATCAGTTTCATCCGCCAATAAATCCAATGCTTCCTGGCCGGAGTTAGCAATGTGAATATCATACTGATCAACATCCATCAACAAGCGGCGCAAGGACTTGGTGATATTGACTTCGTCATCAACCAGTAAGATTTTAACTTCACTCGCTGGGGTCTCTTGGTCACTCATAAAGCTATCCTTCAGGAAATCTAAAAGCTATGGGAATCAAGACTCTGGGATCAACACCAGAACTATACCCTGCATCTGAGTATCATGCAGGCGTCTGACTTCACCACGAAATTTTTGGTTATGCACTTCAATCGCTGCTTTCGGTAAACGTTCATGTTCAAGTCGATCAATTAATTCATTTATTTCATCAGGAAACACATCTTGTCGCTCATTGCACAGCGGACCCATCCCCCCATGGGGGAATAATTCTCGCGCATATTCGTTACAATGGACGATCAAATCTTCGGGATCAATACCAAAAACAACGACCGGGAGCACATCCAACACCCCCTGGGATACTTGCAATATCCGATTGCGGATATCTAGAGCTTCGGTCCGCTTGATAACCTGCTCTTCCAAACTCTCGTTCATTTCTTGCAATTCAATGTTTTTTTTCTGCAGTTCTTTGCTTAACTTTTTATTCTCCAATTGTAATTCCTGGTGATCCAAAGCTGCCGAGATGGTCGTCAACAATTCCTCATCATTCCAGGGTTTGGGAATAAATTTATAAATTTGCCCCTCATTGATGGCCTCAACAACCGCCGCAGTATCAGCATATCCAGACAAAACAATCCGCATTGTTTCGGGCCATGTCTCATAGACCTGACGCAAAAACTCGACTCCTGTCATTTCTGGCATCCGATAATCGGAAATCACCATGCGGATATCGCCCTCTTCCTTTAGAATTTCGAGCCCTTCCATTCCGGATTCAGCGACAAAGATTTCATAATTATCTTCATCCATAAACAGGCGTCTGAGCGATTTGAGAACATTTTTTTCATCATCAACGCAGAGAATTTTTATCATTTCCACCATTATTTCTCTCCCTCCAGATCAAGAGGCAATTCTATCGTAAAAGTCGTCCCTTGCCCGGGCTCACTATCAACTCTTATCTGCCCCTGATGTTCTTTGATAATATCATACGAAATACTCATGCCCAGCCCCGTGCCTTTACCGACTTCTTTGGTGGTAAAAAATGGTTCAAAAATTTTATCTCTGACATCCTCCGGGATACCAGAGCCATTATCACTGATTTTAATCTCTACAAAATCACTCTCGGCCCGGGTACTGATTTTGATTTCTCCTTTTTCTTCAATTGCTTGGGCAGCGTTGACCAGTATATTCAAAAAAACCTGATTCAATTGCTGCGGATAGCAAGGAATTAAAGGCAGTTTGCTAAAATCTTTTTCTACCGTAGCCTTGTATTTAATCTCATTCATGGCAATAGCCAGGGTACTCTCCAGACATTGATTGATATCGGCTGGTACAAATTCAGCCTGGTCAACTCGGGAAAAACTTTTCAAATTTTGGACGATATTCCTGACCCGCACAGCTCCGTCACTTGACTCATCAATGAGATCGACAATATCTTCAAGAAGATAAGCTATTTTCTGTTTCTTCTTCAGCTGTTGTTGCTGATCCAAAACTTCAGCAGAACCTGCTTTTTGTAACCACTCTTCCAGCTGCCCTAAATAATTGGCCTGCTTTTCCTGATAGCGCTTCAACGTCGATAAATTGCTCGTAATAAAACCCATCGGGTTGTTGATTTCATGGGCGACACCAGCAGCAAGTTGTCCGACTGATGCCATCTTTTCCTGTTGTAAAATCTGTGACTGCGTCGCCTTAAGTTGTTGATAGGCTGAGTCCAAATCGTTGGCCATCTGTTGAGTTTCTGACAGAGAACGTCCAAGCTTGCTATAGAGCTGACTAATCGTATTGGTTAGCACACCAAATTCAGGATGATTGGACAAAGGTTTTAATTTGTCAGTCTCGGCCTCAATATCAAAGCTTCCATCTCGTTGATCCGGAAGTGCCAAGTCAGACGTTACCCTATCCAGGGTCGCTAGATCTCGTGTACTGCGATGGACAAAAAAAGCACCAACTATGGCCGCGGTTAAACTCCCCATAAGGATAAATATGACAAAAATACGCTGATTTTGTACCTGTATCGCAAAGGCTTCTTGGGCAGGGAGTTGAGTTGCGACTATCCAGTTACTTCCTGGGACCTGTCGAAATGCAACCAGCATTTTAACCCCTTTAGAATTCACTGTCTCGGTTGTTCCCTCAAAACCGTCAATGGCAGCATCAAACATTTTATTTGCACCAACAGGGACATCACGCGTCAACATGCGTTCATTCTTAGGGTGCAGAATCATTAACCGGTTTGTGTTGTAAACATAGCTATAACCCGTTTTACCAATTTTCCGGTGCCTGATCTTTGTCAGGATTGGATCATCTTCCAGCCTGGTTGAGCTGCAAACCATTCCCAGAAGTTTTCCCTCTGGTGAACTTAGGGGGGTCGTGAAGGTTAGAACACTTTTGCCACTTCTGCTGGAACGGTATGGCTCTCCAATAATCCCCTTTCCAGCCTTCATTGTATTTTCAAAGTACGACCGAAAAGAAAAATCTCGACCATACACTTCTGGGTGCGTGGGATAATCAAATTTAAGAATTCCAGCCACATCCAGAAAAAAATAGCCATTATTGAAGAAATTGAAATTTTTTAAATGACTGGAAAAGTAATCCTCAACCCAAAGCCTATCATCCAATTCCACGGCCTCCAAGGGCAACAGTTCCCCAATGTGCTGAGCCAGGATATATTGTCGCTGCAAGTAATTACTCAGTGATTCGGCATTATTCATTGCAACAGCATCAATTGCCTGAAAAACAGATTGGCGATAAGCCGTCTTGAACTTTTGGAAAATGAACAGTCCGCTACCCCCCGTAGAAACCAGGACCGTTGCGACCAGAATGATTATCACCTTGGTTCTGAGTCTCATAGAGGCTGCTCTGCTGGACTTAGCGGCAAGGTAATTGTAAAAATCGTTCCTTGACCAACTTCAGAATCAATGCTTATAGATCCCCCATGGTTTTTAATAATTTCATAGCTGCTGCTCATGCCGAGGCCAGTTCCAGCACCAACAGCTCTCGTAGTAAAAAAAGGCTCAAATACTTTTTCCAGATTTTTTCTGGGGATACCTTCTCCATTGTCCTCAATACTAATTAAAATTGCATTCTCATCTTGCCAACTACGCACCTGGATCAGACCATCTTTTTCAATCGCTTGTGCCGCATTGATAAAAATATTAGTAAAAACTTGCGATAGCTCCTGCGGATTACAGTGAAAAACTGGAAGTTCACCCAAATCTTTTTCAAGTTTCGCCTTAGATTGAATTTCTTTCCAGACAATGCCAATGGTACTTTCCAAGCATTCGTTTACATCGACCAACTGCTCTTCAGCCTGATCAACCCGCGAAAAAGTTTTCAAATTCTGGACAATTTTACGAACGCGCTCTGAACCATCAAGAGATTCAGCAATCAGATCGTTACAATCTTCCAGCAG
>Ga0307988_1000490_pt1 | contig 27467 bp, 24 predicted proteins | sample EllFjometagen183_FD_203166 | JGI IMG/M metagenome (GOLD analysis project Ga0307988, IMG submission 203166) | Marine microbial communities from Ellis Fjord, Antarctic Ocean - #183 | ecosystem: Environmental > Aquatic > Marine > Unclassified | place: Southern Ocean | collected 2014-10-08 | reverse complement strand
GTAAAATGCAGCCAGTAAAGAAATTCTCGGCAGGTGCGGTTCAGGCTTCGGTCTGGAAGTCTCAAGGTAAAAACGACAAGGAAACTTTTTCCGTGTCAATCGAAAAACGCTATAAGGATAAGGATGAAAAGTGGAAGTCCACCAATTATCTGAATTCTTATGACATCCCGAAAGCCCAGCTTATTTTAGCTGAAGCATTCAGATATTTAAATCTCAAAATCTCAGACGGAGGAAACAACAATGCGTAACGAAACAAAAATGCAGGTGATGGATTTTATATCCTTCATGGAAACATCAGGAAAAATCTCTGATAAGGAACACAAAAAATTGAGGGAGGCTTTGGAACCTGAAGCAATCCAGCAGGAAAAAGCCAAGCTTTATCCGACGGTTTTGACAAGAACAGAGGTTGCCAAGATGCTAAAAGTCAGCACCCGTACTATTGACCGGATGTGCGACAGTGGCTTAATCAAGTATTGGAGGCTTGGTCCGAGATACATTCGTTTCAATCTTGAGGATGTTTTGGCATTAATCCAGCAAAAAGAAATCGAAGAACAACCATGAAAACTAGGATAATCCGGTGAGTTCAACTAATCGAAGTAGCATAAGGCAAAAAAATGATTTTTATGCCTCGCCAAATTGGTGCACCAGTCTGCTGTTAAGATACGAACTCATCGGAATTTCTGCGATTGAGAGTCTACGCTTTGATTTGCCTCTTTTCGTCACGAATGTGTTACCAGAAAGGTTGCTGCAATTGCAAGAATCCAGATTAGCACAGGTTGCCATAGCCGTGTAAATGCATGGTGTTTCTCAGCGTCACTTGGGGCTACAATCTCTATCCCGTTCTGCTTGAGCACTTCTCTAATGTGATTCTCAGCTTTTTGTGCAAAATCCTTGTTAACCACGTTTGCGCTATGAATGCCATTCAAGTAGAGTGTCGAAACCAAGGCTATGAGTCCAATGATGACAGGGATGATAATGACAAGGTGTGTTGGCAGCGGGTAGGGAATAACGCTCTGACCAGTGTATCGTGCGGCGGCAATGAGGGCAAACAGAGTGACCGTCGTGAAGAAAGCCTTCAATTCGTGCTTCTGACGTTGTTCATGAAGGTCTCTCTGAGTTTGAGATATGAACTTCAAAGCGTCGAGCTTTTGCTCGGAGTTAAGAGTTGTCTCACACATGACCATCTCCTTTTTTATTGCTTGGTTTGTTTGGCTAATCTTTTTTTGCTATTTTTTGGTAGAGTTGCTTTGTTTTGTTGATGTAAGTTAATAGCTTTTTCCAGACGCCTTTGGCTAATTGCTGAAAGAAGGCATAATTCGCGGCTACTGGAGGAAAGTTTGGAAATTTATTGAATGCTGAAAGAGAATTTTTATACATAATATCATGCATTTTTGAACTATAATTAGATCCAACACAACGCTTGAGGAGTATCAATTTTTCCGCGCATTGCGTCAGGCTGTCATCTGCTTTGAATTCATATTGTTTGTAATTTGCCAGGTTGATTCTTTTAGTTTTACACTTCTGCTCAAAATCATAGAATTTATTTCTGTTTGAAAAATTGTTGACCTTTACAATAACAAAAGCTACAACTAAGATTACAAGTACTAAACTTAAAAATGAGTAAATGGTTTTCATAAGTTTTTTCTCCTCAATATTATCTTTATTTTGAATTTACCAGTTTCAGGTTTTTTAATTTGTGAGTGGCGCAGTGAGCCAATAGACTTACCAGTTGATGATGCTCGGAATCAGGGGAACAATTAATTAAAAACTCGGCTTCAGGCATTAGGCGCGCATAACGACGGAGCAGGATGTTGATGTTTGAACCGCTGAATGATGAACCGTTTACCATATAAATTGACATGCCGTTGACTGGCGGTGGAACGTCTATGCGGACCGGGTTTTCCAGTTTAGGCTGGGTGCTGGTGGAATTTGAAGCAGTCGGAAGTTTGGTTTCCAGTAAAGTCATTTCGGCGTAACTGCTCATAGTAACAATGAAAAAGATTAGTAGCAGAAATACCACATCCGTCATGGCTGACATGCTCTGTGATTCTTCTATTGGCTTTAAGGGAGGCATTTTCATTGTTGAGCACCTCCGGATTTTTCAGAAATAACCGCAGAGATTTGAACTTTGGAGTAACCGGATTGGGCTATAGCGTCCAGGACTGTTGAAATATAACGATGCTTAGTGACGCGGTCGCCGTTGATTATTATTGAAACATTCTCGTTGCCCTTGGTTATGGAATATAATAAATCATCCAGTTTGTTTTTCACATCGGTTATGGGCATAGTGTGAAAACCTACTTTGACCAAACCATCTGCGGAAACATTAATCATCAGCCGTTCGGTCGGTAGAGACTTAATGGCAATACCTGAACTTACTTGAGGTAGAGTTATTTTAGAGTCGAGTTGTTCGCGGTCAAAACTGGCGGTGATTACGAAAAATATGATTAGCAGAAAAATAATATCAATCATACTAGATAGAGACGCGCTGGAAATGCCGTCTGATCTTTTTGAAAGTTGATATTCTATTTTCATTTACTTTTCCATCAGGGTATTTAGTATATCCTCGGCGTGTTCGTTGCTTTCCTGCAGGCGTTGTTCCAACAGGTTGGTGCAGATGGTTGATGCTGCCAGGGCGGGGATGGCTATTACCAAACCAGCGGCGGTGGTGTAGAGGGCTTGAGAGATTGAAACCGCTAATACTGAAGCTTTTTCAGGACCCATTGCGGTACCGAGGCCCATAAAGGCGGATACCATGCCGGTAACGGTTCCGAGTAGTCCGAGCATCGGGGCGATGTTGCCGCACATCTGTAATGCGCCTATCTGGCGTTGTATGGCGCGTCCGGCTTTGCCGAGAGACTCGCCTGCGGATTCCACCATGACTTTTTCGCCTTTGTGATAGTTTTTGAAAGCTCCGCAGAGAACACTGGCTATAACAGAATTATGCCCCTCACAATGACTATAGGCATCATTGAGGTTTTTATCTGAAATATGCTCTTGTACGGTAGTTATGAGTTTCTTGCTTCCGAAGTTACCTTTCCGCAATGCTAGGACTAGATACGCAATCAGGGCTATGGTGATGGTACTGGTCATAAACAATGCCAGCCAGATCAAACCGCCAAGAAAACCGCCACTAAACATGACCTGAGTGAAAAACGAACCGCCAGACTGTGAAGCTTGGCTCGCCGTTTCGGTTTCCAATTCCTGCGCAAAAATTACTACAGGTAAAAAGACAGTTAAAATTATTAAAAGTTTTTTCATTATCTACGACCTATTTTATTAAAAATATTATTTAAATTTCTTTTCTAACAAATTTATAACCTTAATACAACCTTGACCAGCTGACTTTTGAAGCCAGAATTTTGTTTTATTTTTATTTCTTTTTTAATCAACAAGGACAGTATTTGTAAATAAATAGCTTTTGTATTTTATTTATATAGATTTTCTGAAATTATTCTGTGATAATTCTTTAAAAAAAATTAGAAGCACTTATTATCTTCGATATATCATAATCAGTTTAGTAAGATAATTAAAGTTTTAGATAAATGCAAATAAAAAAGTGAAAAAATTCAACAAAAAATTAAGTTTATGATTAAAAGAAATTTACCAATGAGAAGGAATGGAAAGAATATTGAAAAACAAAGATGAAAATTACAACGTTGCGCCACAAAATTTGTAACATTAACAATATTTTAGTTTGAAAAAATTATTGTTGATGTTTTGCTGAATTTGGGTAAACAGGATTGCAATAAAAAAGTAGAATGATATAGTATGCATTGAAACTAGAAAATGGATTGTACATGCAAAAATTAAAAAACAATACAACACCAGCTTGGTCCAACAAGCAACTCAGATCCAAACTTATTGCTTACGGGATATTCATATTGATTGGTTTTGGATTATTAATACGGCTAATCCCTTGGCTAGATAAGGCTTATCAAGCTAAAAGTTGGCAGACAACGACATGTCGAGTGTTGAGTGCGAGAGTGGGAGTAAAAGAGAGATATAATTCGAAAGGTAGAAAATTAAAATCCTACTCTATCGATGTTCATTATGAGTATACTTTCAAGGGTAAAAAGTACCAATCTTTAATTTACGGCATTATTGACAGTTCGAATAGCGCATATAAAAGCAAACAACGAATAGTGGAACGCTATAGGGCACAACCGCGCTCCATTTGCTACGTTAATCCAGCATGCCCTACGCAAGCTGTGCTTAATCGGGAACTCAGCGGACTTAGTTTTTGGGGACTCACTATTTGTTCTACCCTTGCTTGGGCAGGCGGACTTATTGGAGTCTGCGTAACCATCCGTAATTATCGACGCAAAAAAGCATTAGCCGGAAATTATGACTATGCTAGAGTTGAAGAGCGCTTTAAATACAGTGAGTTTATTCCTCTAAAAGTAAAAAAAGGACCAATTCAACGATTTGTTGTTATTGCTTTTGTAGCAATTTTTGTTAATGGGATAATTTCAATATTTCTCATTCAAGTCATTGACAATTTTTCAAATGATTGGTTTAACTGGATGAAGCTTGCTATCCTGATCCTCTTTATACTTCTTGGATTATTTTTTATTCTCATCGCGTGCTACGAGTTCACAGGGCTCTTTGCGCCAATCCCTGAAGTTCGCACAGATAAAAGCTTTGTTAGCTCTGGAGACACTCTTAAAATATCCTGGTGCTTTATGAGTCGGTGCGGCAGTCTGAAAAATCTTGACATTGAACTGGTATGTGTCGAAAGCATCATTAAGACCAAAACATCAAAAAACAACTCTATATCACAAAACGATGTTATGACAATAAAAGTTGAGCAGCTCTCTGATAAATTAGCCATGCAAACAGGAGAGGTTACTGGCAAGGTGCCTGCCGATGCGCAAGTAAGTATACTTGACGACTATCCGCGCTATAACTGGTATATCCGCTTTTCTGGTAAAATTGCCAAACGTCCCAAATTGAAGCTTGACTATGAATTTGCAGTTGTTCCCCCCAACTCTTCATAGCTTGGGAATTTACGAATAGAGCCACTACAGCAAAGTATACTCCAACATAAAAAACATTATGCCCAACGTTATAAAGAATAAACCTAAAAGAATTTTACTGAATACAACGTTTCGCTTGCTCCAGTCTATTAGTTTGAATTTAGAGATGCCTAGGTAAAAACAGATAAATAGTATAACAAGTGGCAGAACAAACATAGAGTTATATAGAAATAAATAGAAATTCCATTTCGATCCTAGACCTGAACTTTTTGTTAAAAAAACTAGAGTTGGCAAATAAACCTGACCGGTACACACTCCTTCAAGTATTGTTACACAAACACTAACAAAAAATATTCCTGGAATTAAAAAACGATATCTAATCCCTTTACGTATTATAAAATGGATTTTATCTCGAAGTATTGCCGGAAGCTTAAGTCTTATTTTTTTTGAATTCTTTGTTTTATAAAAACTCCATGCATCCGCAAAAGATATAATAGCAAAAAGTAAAAGTACAGTTATTATTCCAATATTTAGAAAATGTTTGTATGAATTTATTTCTAAGAGGTAAGCTAAAAGATGCATGATACCAAAACCAATAGCATAATAAGTCAAGAAACACCCTATGCAATAAACTGTCCCCAAAATTATAAGTTTCTTACTCCTAATTCCAGAAACCGATAAAAAGCTTAAAAAGAGAACTAAAGTTGAAAAAACACATGGGTTAATTCCATCAATTAGACCGGCAATTAAGACAGTGTATAAAGAGAGGTTCTTTGCCCCTTCAGAAATCACCTTCTTTTTGTCTAAATTTACTTTTCCTTTTTCTGCAGTGGCTGGCAATAGTCTTGTTGATTTTAGTTGATTAAGTAAATCTGCCTCTATATCTTCTCCTGCTAATAACGTTTTTTGGTTTATAACTATGTAGGCTGATTCATTACTTTTATCCTTAAATTGCTCTAACCTGTTTAACAATTTAATGAAATTTTGCTCTTCGGAAGTGTCATAATATTTAATATCGATTTTAAATTTTTTCTTGGCCTTGCAAAGAATGCCTTCTTCGATTCGCTTACATAAACTACAACCTTTTTGATGGTAGAACTCTAGTTGAATTACATTTTCATTAGCAGCAAATACTATCATGCCTTTTAGAAGCATACCGACCAGCAGAAAAGTTTGTAAAGAAATTTTCATTTTATAGAAAAAGTAACCTTTTTGCTTAGTTTTAAAATATTTTCAAAATTCATTCCAATCCAGTCTTTATATTGATGTTCTTGGTTAATTTTATCTTTAAATTTAAATATCAATTCGACATGCAATTTGCCTTTTGGATTGGATATAAAATGATATTTATCTAATTTAAAATATTTTGATACTCCTTTAATTGATTTTGCGACTGCCGCTGTATCATAATTATTTTCCCCAATAACTCTAACATATAGATATATTGGCGTTAGACCATTTTTTTGAGAATTTGAAAAAACTTTTTGAATAGGAGCATTAAATTTTGGTTCTTTTTGCCAATGATAATATATATCATATTCTTTTTTTACTTTTCCTGATATAACAATCTTCTGAGGAGAAAATTTTTTATTTTTTTCTGTTAGCCATAATGTTTGCGCAAAAGCTCCTGGGGCGGTTTGAAAAGTAGAAAAATTCAAGTAGCAACTTTCTCCAGGCTGTAATGTTTGCTTACTCAATCTTGTTTTACTACAAGATGAACAACCAGAATGTATTTTTAAGTTATATTTTTCTGTTCCAGTATTTGTTATCCTTTCCTCGAAGTTAATAATTTTACCTTGACTTAGATAAGGTATTACTATTTTATTTGTTGATAATAAAATTGAACCTTTTTTATAATTATTAAAAGTTGAATGAGATTTGTTTAAAAGGGACTGTATTTTACTAAGATTAGCAGTTATTTTTTTTACTCTATTTGGGGTTTCTTTTAACCATGCCAGGCAAGGTATGTTTATCTTTTTCCCAGCCTTAGTTGTTATAATTAATGTGTCTTTGAGATAATTTTTTGCATAAGACTTTGGAACTAACAGTTCGACTTCATATTCATTTTGCTCTATACATTTATTTAATTTCAAAAACCCTGTCCTAGATACATATGATTTGATATTAGGTTTTAATTTGCGAGAACTTGCTATTTTTACTTTTTTTGTTTTTTTTACATCGGAAACAACGTCAAGAAAAACTAATCTATTGGGATTTACCGTATAAAGAGGAATTAACTTGCATGGGATATTAATTGTAGGAGAATATTGATGATCAGTAGTTATTGTAATAACATGGTTGTAATAAGGCTGAGATTGCTTTAAGTTATTTTCAACTATTATTTCATGCATCGTTGAACATGTCTTGCTGTAATTGAATTTAAGACCAGAAAAATTAGCAACAACATTTTTGATTTTGAAACTATATTTATCCTTTGCAACAAGTTTAATTTTGTTACTTTTATTCTTGCCATCCAGTTTTAAGCTCAGATATTCTGGAGAATGACTGATTCTATTTATTATTTCTGACTCTAAGAATATTATGGCTTTTTTATAACTTTCATTTTCGTTATTTTTATATATAACTACAACTTTATATTTATAGTCCCCAGAATATTCTGGCGTTGTATACGAAAATTCTAAATTTTCACTATAATTAGAATTTTCTTTGGAGATTGGTTGAAGGCATTTACAAGATGATTCAATTTTTTTAATAACTAATTTTGAAGAATCTGAAAAAAGCTTAGAATTAATTTTTAAATACTGCTTGGTCTTTGGGAAATAATCATCTAGTGATATTGTAAATTCTTTTGTTTCAATAGCGTAACTATTTATTGTAAAAGCCAAGCTAAAAATAAAAAAGCATAATTTGCCTGTTCTGGAGATCATATATATAAGTTCTTCTCTAATTAAATTTAGTTTGAGACGTTGTACGATAATAAGCCATTTAACAAGTCTCAAATTGCATTGTACAAAACTTTTGATTTTAGTTATTCAACCTTTGGTTTCATGGGAATACAATATTTCTAATCCCGTCACGATTGCTTCTAAGCATTTTCTCTATGCTATCATGACAGCCATAGTTTGTAAATTTTAACCCTTTGCTTGTTTCAATTAGATAGTCAAACTGATTAAAATGTTTTTTGGTATCGTTTTTTCTTCTATAAAAAACGATAAAAAGAGGACTCGCATCCATGATAAAACTAATTATTTTGGTTCTGCTTCGCTTTTTTATGATATCTAGCATAAAAGGAGCTTTTTTAATCTGTTTTAGAAATTTCGATCCACTTTTTTCAGTAAAAAAATCCGCATATTTTTCTTTTGATGTTTCGAGAGCCTTTATGGAATTAAGATAAAAAGAAATAAAACGATTCTTGCTGGAAACGGTTTTTCCCAGATTGATCTTATCATATATCTTGCCGTTAAATTTTAACTTAAACATTTGACTTTCTGTTGAATCTTTTATCATTAAGGAGTATTTATATGGACCTTCTTTGCTTTTAGAGAGCTTTTTATTAAGACGCATCATTCTGCATAGTATAGCGATGGATTTTTCGGGATTCACCATCCAGGACCAAACCATTTTATTTTTTTGTTTAAGAAAAAGACTGCCAGCAACAAGACGACTTCCATCATCCTTTATCGCTCCCCATACAAAGGCTTCCTGTTCTCTCCCTTTAACGCGTTTCATTAAGAATATGTTCTTAAACTTGGATTTCATTTTGCTATAATTTCTATAAAAATGCCTCAGTACAGCTTCAGGAGTATTTATTGCTTTTATTTTAGATTTACCAATAAAAGGTTTTATTATATCAATAGAGTTATTATCAATAGCTTGAATAAATATTTTAAAAACATTTAGATATTCATCATTATTATTATCCGTGGAAAATAATTTTTTGAAAGTTATCGGCTGGTCTAAGGATGAAACGAATTCCAGAGCCAATGCCGTGTTGTATTGACGTGAAAAATCACTTGTCATTGGCAAAGAATAACTTTCTATCTTATCCGCATATCCAGATAATGCAAAAAGTTGCATAAACATAATACAAATTATAGTTTTTAGTTTCATAATATTTTATCCTTTAAAATTATTATTAGTTACAATATTTAATTGAAAAATAAGAAGCGTTAAAAAGAAGCTCCTTCCCAGAGTTCCCAAGTGCTTTGCCAGCCAAGTCCATCAAGTTGTGCTGTAATCGTTAAGCTTCCATCTCCAATAGTAGCAGAACCCGTAAGACCATTTGGAGTGCAATCTTCAGTTGCATAACCTAAAGAGGCACCAACGCTTGTTGAAATAACTCCCGATGCCTCTACTGATCCACAACCCTCCATTCCGAAAACGCGTACACATGCAATTGTTTCAATACCGCAAAATAGATTTGGGCTCCACGAGCCGGTCAGGGATGTAGTAATACAGTTGCTTGTATCGCATTGATTGGTAATATCCTCCTGAATAATTCCAAAAGAAATACTTCCCGGTTTTAGAAGTAAACCTGCTTCCAAAGTGAAGTCATATCCCCACTCGTCGTCTCCTGCGCCGAATTCTTGTGATGGTAATGCCCATATAGGGATATCGTTACCAATCGTAGCTCCGGCTGAAAAAGTCTTTGTATTTTTTATCTCTTCTTTTTCAACGGCATCATTACAACAGAAAACCCGCTTTTCCTTACTGTATGAAGCTGCGAGCTCATCGAGAGTAATACTAACATTAGGTATTCTATTTATAGCATTATTAACTTTTCCTAAAAGAGCAGAGTTGAGTTCAAAAGTGACTGCACCAGTATGAGTTCCCCATTCTCCGTGTTGGCATATTGTGAATGATGCGGTATCACTGGCTGTGCCTCCAACCTTTGTTGCAGTCACAGTATATGTCCCATTTGCAACACTCCAAGTGTTGTAAAATATACTTTCTAATCCTTCAATGTGAACACTATCTGAATCACTTTTAGAGTGCCCGCTCATAGACCAATTTGCATTATCGCTAGCGCCAATTCCAATTTGGGGGGCTTCCCCGGCAGCAACTTGTTCTTTCGGAGATACAAAAAATGGAGCAACTGCATTGGCGCTTGCGCTCCATGTTGGTTGAGAACCACTACCGCTACCACTTCTTTTAAGTTTACCACTCATAGACATTGCAATATCTGATGTTGGAAGTTCTGTAAGTCCATACGCAATTGTTCCTGAAAAAGAGCCACTAATGCTTATCCTTGAAGGGGAGCCTGTGGTTACGCCTGTCCCGGTATCAAAAGAATACCCAGATGCTCCTAAATTACTTATACTCACACTTAAAGTGTATGAGACCCCTCCGCTACCCACTGGACATTCAATATCTCCTTGGTCATAGCTGAAATGTGTAGCATTACATAGCGTGGGCAAAAGTGCTGACAATGATAATAATATCATTCATTTTTTACTTGTTTTTTTCATTTTACTACCTCCTTTGTTTATTTTTTATTGATATATGAATTTAAAAATTCTGAATATATATCAGGTTTTGATTTTAACTGTTGATAAATTCGTTTTGCTTTACTTAACTGATTCAAGGACAAATAACATACCCCTTGTTTAAACTTTGATGCACGATAATATTTACCGTTCGGAAATAATTTGCAATATTTAATAAAGAAGGGCAGTGCTACCTTTTCCATGCCATTACAACTAGATTTTAAATATCCGCTTTCCATCAAAGCTTTTCCATAAATAGGTTTTTTCTTTAATTTTTTGTTTTTCAATATCCAGGAATAATACTTTGCCATTTGCTTGCGATCACAATCAGCAGAACGCGAAATCATAGCCGTACTTTTGCCAATCAAGCACACTGCTTTTACATAATCGTTGTTAGCTGTTTTATAAATATTATCAAAAAATGTAATCGCATCATCATATTTTGCAATTAATATCAAATATTCCGCATATTGTATTTTTAGGAGAGTATTTTTATTTTTGATACCATCTTTTTCTTCAGGCCAAAATGCCATTGCTTTCAAGCGACAAGATTTTATTAGCCGTTTATGCACAGTTACAGGTAATCTGGAATCAATAACCCCCGTTTCTGGAGAATAACCTTTTATTTGTTCCCAATATTCTTTTGCAATATCGTATTTTTTATTAGCAAAAGCAACTAAGCCCAAAACAAATACACAGTTCTTCTCTTTATCGGAAACATACCAAGATGGAGCCGTGGCTGTATTGTACAGCTTTAACGGGTCTTCCTTATGATAAACCGTGCGTTGCCATTTGTTCAACGTTGTCGGCTTTTGGCTTGCTTTAGTTTGAGTTTTTAAGTCATTGGACATTGGTGCGTAAAGGCTCATAGCATCGCGTTTTTTTCTGGCCTGCTTGAACCATGTCAGGGCTTGTGAGTAATACTTTTCGGCATCCTTGGCATCCCATTCTTTTTCCAGTGAAATTTTGCCCAATAACATTAAGGCTTTGCCTCGGTATAAACCTTCGGGGTTTGATTTTACAAATTTATTGAGCTGGTCTTTAGCTTCTTTAATTGCTTTTTTAGGGTCTTGGGTAGGGTTCTTTAATAGCAATTGTGCTTTAAGATAGCCAGCCGCTGCCGCGAACTGGCTTTCGGGGTCGCTTTCTTCTATTTCATCACAGAGCTTTATCGCTTCATTGAAATAACGGGGAGCTTTTGAACGTTTCACGATGCGTTGCAGACGGCGGAGTTTTACATAAGAGGCATAAGTCGCGCCAAACTTCTTACTTAGCTGTACTTCCTCTATTTCCAGAGCCAAATGGTCAGCCTGATCTCGTAAAGTCCGCCAAGTGCTTTCTGTGTCCAGAGCTTTACTGCCCTGACCAATAGCGCCGCCGCTGACGGCAGACTCATTTATATGTTTGGCTAGAATTTTGTTGACATTCTTTAAATAGGCATTGGCACGTTCGGTTTCGTTGAGGTCGAGCAGGATTTCAGCATACTTCATGCAACTGAAAGCACGTTCATAATCACGTTTACGTCTTTCCGCCCAGTTCAACAACATTAGTGCGCCAGGCAAATCTTTTTTGAGAGCTTTGATGTGAGCGTTTTCGAGCAGGCAGCGCAAATACGGGATAGCGACTTTTGCGGGCAGGCGGTCAAATCCAGACGGAGAGGAAAATTTACTCAAAACTTTTTCAGCTTTTTTCAAATCTCCTTCACGCCTATAATACGCCGCCAGTTGCGCCGTAGCGGTACAGGCAACAGCCTTGTCTTTATCTTTAGCAAGTTTAGTAAGTGTCTTCAGGTTAATCCCGGAATCATCCCCCGCAAGCAAAGCAGAATTCAAAGAAATAAAACAAACCACCCCTAAAATCATCAACACAGGTCTAAAAAACATTCATTCCCCTTTCCGTTTCGAAATAAATAATTTATATTTTTTAAATTGTTTTTTTAATTTATGAAACACTTTTGTGCTTATCCTCTTCGATATAATACATGATTAATTCAGTACAATAATAAAGTTTTGAATAAAATCAAGAAAAAAAGTAGAAAAATCTTAAAATTAATATATTTTATTCAGTAAATGTTAATTCGGAGATAAATAATATTATACGACAAAGGGGGGGGCGACGTTCGCATCTTTTTAGAAACTTGCTGTGCTCGTTTTAAAAAGCCTCGGTTGCCTTTCGCTCCGCTCAAGCTCAGCCTGCGCAGAGTCGAGAGCGGAACTATTCAATAACGCGATTTTGTCGCTTAAATTTCGAAATTAGAGATTTCGACCAACGCTACCCGCCGTTGGAGCACGGGCCGCGGTCAAGCGGTTTTATTAAAAAACTATGAAGAAGAAAAAAAGATTTCCAATAGAGATAGTCATAGCACTATCAATAAATGTAGTAATAATACTATTACTGCTACGGGTATCCTTTGCCCCGCCTCCACCGCCACCAGTAAATGTCGAGGTGGACATCAGTAAATTCAAACTCCCGAAACCTGAGATTATTCCGCAACTGAAGCAGGAACCAGAACCGACTCAAAATAAAAAAATAAGCGCGGCTGAAGCCAACGCAAATAAAGCAGCCAGCGACAAAGCATTAGTAGACGCGGCTATGAATGATGTTGTACCGCAGGACATCAGCGAAGCAATCAGCAATGACCAGAGTGTTTCGCAGAAAAACGAAGAAGTAAAAAGTATCATGAAGGATATGAAACTCTGGAATAACCTAAAATCATTTAAATCGAATAAGGGAAACAGTTCACTTCCGCCCGGATTGCAGACAGGAGCATCTTTCAAAGCCCGAGGCAATCTGGCGTCCCGACGACGTTTATTGAAGCGTTACGGCGGAGGTAAAGAATCCGAGGACGCGGTAGCTAAAGCCCTGAAATATTTAGCTGAACAGCAAAACCCGGACGGTAGTTGGGGCGGAGCGCAGAGTTTCAAGACTGGAGACGCTGCCGCGTTGAGTTCATTAAGCTTATTGGCATTTTTGGCGCACGGAGAAAATTTTACGTCTAAGAAGTACGGCAAAAATGTTACTAAAGGAGCGGATTTTCTTTGCAAACTAGCCGACATGCCGGACATAGTGTTTGCCGGAAAAGGTTTTGGACACGCGATTTTGACTTACGCCTTAGCGGAAACCTATGCATTAACTGGTAGTTTAACTTTAAGACGAAAACTTGAAAACCGTTTAAAAGCAATGATTGAACGTCAGAATAAATTCGGAAGCTTTAATCTTAATTACGATAATTCCCCTTGTCCAGTACCTGCTTCAGAAGAAGATGCCAAGAAAGTTCAAACGATGGTTGGCGAACCGCATTGTGATTTATCGTTTTTGGGTTGGCATATCCAGGCAATGACCGCGGCAAAAAATGCCGGAGTAAAAGTTAAAGGCTTGGACAAAGCTTTACAGTTATCCCTTGAGGCTTTAGTAAAAATTCATCAGGCGGATAAAGGTGGATTCAGTCAGGGTATTAATATGAAGCGTTTTGCTTTTGACCCAAATTTGAACGCGGTGGGATTGTTAGGTACGCAACTACTCAGCGCGGGAAGCAGTTCCCCGGCACGACGCGCGCGAAAGATATTAAAAGAAGACAGACACATGCCAAACTGGAAGCGCGGCAAAAGCTTTCCACTATACCGCTGGTATTATCAGACGCAGGCATTGTTTCAGGTCGAAAAGGGACGAGGCAAGGTATGGAAAAGATGGAACACTAATTTAAAAGAGGAGCTTTTCAAAAAACAGGATATTGACGGCAGTTGGGGTGTCCCCGGCGGCGACAAAAGTTTTCAGCTCAAAGACAAAAATGATTTAAAACTTTACAGCACTAGTTTGTGTGCCTTGATGCTGCAAGTGTATTATCGTTACCTGCCCAGCTACAGTATCGCGGAAAGCGCTGGTTTCAGGAATATATCTGCCGACGAACTGGATTTGGGCAAAATGGGCTTAATCACTATGCTTCCAGGCGGAGCTGATCCTTTGGCAAGTATTATTCTCGGCATGGGACCAACTGACATGAAGCCAATAACGTTTGGCGTTTTTAACGGAGCCCCGGCTTCTTCTAAAGACCCACATGTAAAAGATGAATTTAAATTTTACAGCAGTTTTTCCTCCACCGTCCCTGTGCGCAAGGTGGATGAATGGCCGCAGCTTCTTCAGCCCAACCAGCGTATAACTTTATTTATAGATGAACTCGTGCCTGAAAACTTCAAGGGCCATTTGCGCTTGCAACTGGCGTTGATGGGGACTAAAGAAGCCGCTTTCGCATCAGAGATGAGCATGGAAGCTGTAATCAACGGCAAGCGTCTTTATAACAGTAAATTATTACGGGATAAAAATTTAATTGAGTTACTGATCCCGGCTGGACATTTACAGGTTTTCGGAAACATTCTACAAATCCGCAATAACGGCAAAGCAGCTTTAGCGTTTGACGCGGCGAAGCTATCCGCAATTTCAAAAGTCGGGAAACCGGTTTATCTTGGCGCAGATAATTTCGACAAAATACCCGAATATATAAGAGACTTGTTTACAGTCGGAGTATTTACCGCTACAGCTAAAACTACTCTGAAGGAAATTGGCAAACAACTCAGTTTAATCAAAGCATTCAAAGCCAAAACAATGTTGAGAACCCAAAAAGTATCTTTGGAGAGCTTTGTGAAGATAGTGGATAAATTTGCCGAAAAAATCAACTTCTGGGAACTGGAAAATTCCAAGCAGGCGGAAGCACTACGCAAGATCAAACCAAAAGCACGGATAGTTTTACAACAAAAGGGTTCCGAGAAAGACGCGGCAAGCTTCCAGCTTTCATCATACGTTGATAACCGACAGGCTTTGCCAAGCTTAGCAACTATCGGCAAATATTCGCCAAGGGGAGAGTATTGGGGACGCTGGACTTCGCGCGGTAGTGAGTCTATGGGGCAGAATTTCCAAAAACATTATCTACGTCAAGCTGGACGACAAATTATAGACTGGGTCGCTTCAGGAGGGACTGCGGTAACCTTAAGTAATATCGTTAACGGCGGCAAGTTTTACGATTCCGTTTTCAAAACTGAACTGCCCGCACTATGCGCGCTTCGACAGGTCTCAAAACTTTTTGAAGGCAAGCCAAGGAAATTACCAGCAAGCATTTATCCGAAATATGGCGAAAAACCACTTTTCGCGGCAAACGTTTCGGCGGTTTACAATGCTCCCGGAGTAGCTACCGTGGTTGTTGCTAAACGCTTTCCTATGCCGGAAGAAACAGAAATCCAAGTACTCATTCCATGGAGTGGAGCAACGGAACTTAGTATTGAAAATGGTTTCATCCCTGCAAATCACCCATTCGCTGGAATAGGAACTCCATTGAAGATTTCTAAAAAGGCAATTCAAATTACTGACAACACATTCAAGTATTCAGGGGTGTTCTCGGAAATGACAGTATTCCGTCTAGTCCGTAAGGGCAGTAAAGAACTCAAGAAAGCTCTAAAGACTGTTAATTACCAGGCTCCGAAACCCGAATTTGATCTTCACGCCGCAAAAACGCGAAGTCCTAAATTCGATACTAAATTAAGACGTGTAGCATACCGTAATCCAAATGGTTTTATTGCGTCATTCGGTCGTAATGTCAGCTTTAGCCGAATGCCTGCAACTTTCAAAAAAGGCAAGTTTAAACCAGTGGAAAACCAAAGTGTTGAAGTAACTTTTGCGCTAAGCAAGAATAATAAGCGTCATGACAGCGCTTATCTGCAATTGGGCAAAGGCGAAGCTAAAGCGGAATTTATGAGTTTTACTGTTTATGGCAGGATTCGTTCAAAACGAAGAAGTTCATCTTATCGCAGTATTCCGCTTCGCTTTGCGTTTGCGGGAAAATGCTTCAAGGCTTATGTGCCCGTGAATAAATGGCGTCGTATTATAATAAAATTTGATGAAAAATTCCCTGCTCCAAACTGGAAGTCTTTACGCTTGCTCGAGCCGGGCAGGATTGCAAACAAAAAAATAATGTCCGTTTCATACGAGCTTAACGATATAGCTGTTTACACCAAAACACCAAAGCCGAAAGTAAAAAAAGTAGCCAGCAAAGCAAAAAAGTCTAAATCAAAAGTTAAATCCAAACGTAAATCAAAGAAAACAAAATCTAAAAAGAAGAAAAAGAGATGAAAAAGATTATTTACCTTTTTATAATAATTAATTGTTTGTCTGTGGCTTTAGCGCAAGATCCGCTGGAGATATTCGATGAATCGAAAAAGCTTGAAGACCGGGTAAAGATTTTAGAGGAAATGTCCAAGGGCAGTGAACGCGATCAAAATTATTTTAAGCTAGCTCAGCTATGTTTCCAGAAAGGCAACTATGAATTCGCGGAAAAACTTCTTAATGAATTTATTTCCACAGCAGGGGATAGTAAGGAAAACAGCAAGCACCGCCTGAAAGCTGTTGCAATGCTTGAATATCTCATGCGTTACGGTCCGAAAAGCATCAAAAAGACTTTGAAAGAAGCCAAAGAACTTGAAGCCAGTAAACAGCCACTTAAGAAAATACTAAAGTCATGCCTGGTGCTAATTGGAAGAGCACGGGACTGGAAAAAACGCTCTGTATCACAATGGAACGAACTGGCAGATGTAATATTAAAGGTTCTCAACAAAATCAATGATAATGGTAAAAGTATTACAGCGTCCAGAATTACTTTGCTGAAAGTTAAAGTCTATGAATTGCAGGGCAACAACCAGCAAGCCGTCGAAATACTGCGGGAATGCATGAAACACTATTATCCAAAACTATTAGGAAGATCATATCGTTTCCCACGTCGCGATATGGCTCCACGAAGACTGCTCGTCGCTCTTGGTAAGCAATATACCGCACAAGCCAACCGCGCTAGACAAAAAAGAGAAAAAAAACAACTTTACAGCCAGGCGGCTGGATGTTTTATAAAAGCCGTTAAAGGTTTAAAATCTAATCATCTTGAAGTTGTAAACGCAAAAGAAAATGTATTGCAATGCCAGGAAGCACTTAAGCTTTTAGGCTACAAACTGCGTTTACCAAAAAGCCTTAAGGCAACAGCAAAAGATTCCGCATATTTGCTGGAACAAATGGTCAGGCAGAAACGTTACAAGGCAGCCATGAAAGCAATTGAAATCCAGCTCAAAAAGAACAAGAAGAAGCCTAAAGTCAATCTTTTGCGTCTTTACGCTAATACTCTGGGCGGAAACAAAATGTATCCGAAAGCCCTTAAAATCTATCAGCAAGCCGCAAAGCTTAAACCTGATGATCAACTTTTGCGTCAGGATATCCTTGTAAGTGCACATGCTTTTCATAAAGTCGGAGCAGATGATGAGGCAAGAGAATTATTTGCCTTATTTATCCAAATCGCCCCGGATCATCCTGACACAGAACAAGCTTTGTTCCAGTGCGCTAATCTTTCCATGCATCAAAAGAAATATAGTTATGCAACTAAGTATTTCATAAAATGCGCGGATAAAACTGCTAAAATCCCATTAAAAGCTAAAGCCTTATTTAACGCGGCACAAAGCGAATATCAGCTCAAAAAATATAATTCCGTTTTAAGCATAATTACAAGTGCAAAAGATTTTGAAGACTCCTTGTCGCCAACATTGGTGCGGGATTTTACTTTGCTTTCAGCACAAGCATTATTAAAGCTGGCACAAACACATACAGCTCCTCAAAATATTAAATTCAGCGAACGGGCTTTAGCTGAGTTTCAAAAGCTAATCAAGCTTGATAATATGCCGCCAGAGATAAAGGAAAGAGTTATTCTCATGGCAAGTTTTTCCGCGATTACTGCAGAAAAACCTAATACAGCAATAAGTCTATTAGAAAAATACCTTCTTAAGCATATAAAAGAAACAAGCGCATTACAAATTGCGAATCGTTTATTAGAACTTTATTTAAAACACAAAAAATATAATTCAATCCAAAGCCTAGCCGAAAATATAACAGCAGATTATCCACTAGCATCAAAAAAACGAGAATTTGTATTAAATATCGGGAAAACATTTGTAAAGAAATCATTACCGGGAAAAGTATTAAAAATTTATGCTAATTTTATACAAGGCAATAAGTTTAATGAAAGTTTTTTATTACAAATTTCAAAAGTCCTATTACAGAAAGAGTTTGATAAAAATCGTTCTCAAGCGGACAAATTACTGATAGATATTTTTGTTGTAAATATGCCTTTAGCTCCGGCTGCTCCATCAACAGGCGAAGTCTATTATCAATTAGCGAACGCAAATTTCCGGCAAGGCAATAATAAGGCATCTTTAGCTCTAATAAACACCATGCTTGCCCAAAGAAAAGTATATTGTTATTTCAAGGTGAAAACCTTGCACGCAAAAATGATGCATAAACTTAAAAAATATACTTCAGCAATAAAGGACTGTCAGGATATGTTGCTTGCTGATCCACCCGCAGAATTACGCAAGGAAGTAACTTTGTATTTAGCCGATTCATACAGCCAATCAGGCAATGACAAAAAAGCAATTGCCACAGCCTGGACAATCGTACCATTAGTACCAAAGAAACTTTCTCCAGCAGAAAAATCAAAAATCAAAAAAACATTAAAACTAATTTATTCCTGTAGTAAGAAAATAAACTCAAAAACAGACCAAAAAGAATCAATAGAAATCTACAAAAGTATGTTCCCCAACACCAACATCTCAGAATAATACAGTATCACATAATGGCCTCAAATGCGTGGTTGCATTCAATGATTTATTCCTCAAAAACGCTATTCAAAAAGAATACCCACTCAGAAAACGAGGTTGTACAGAATAAAATTCTTCATCCTGACGCTTTTTTATTTGCCTCTGGTAATCAACTAAAGTTTCAACTGCTGAATGATACAATTTTTTCATGCTTTCTACTGACATATGTAGTTTATCTGATATTTCAGCAGAGTATTTCTTTCCTGAATTTAGAAGTAAGTCTATCGCATTATATTCCCTGCTGGACAATGCCAGCTTCGCAGTTTCCCGAATATGATACTTTGCCATTCCAATATTTGAATAACTGCCATAAGCTTTTATCAACTTTTCTTGAAGGAGTTCATCTTTCTTATCTTTCTTGTCTTTATCCTGATTATCATCATGTGCCATACTCAATCAGCAAGATCTTCTGATATAAAATATTATTGTTTTACCTTTTTTGCTCTTGATAATTTAAAATTACAACTCCAATACTCTCAGTGCATTTTTGACCTGTGAGAGATTGGCTGTTCCAGCAAACTTTATGAGCTTAATTCGTTCTGGCTCCATATCATCATGCTGAATTGCTTTAATGTCGATAATTTCATTGGCAGTAGGCTGTGATGAAATTCCTAACATCGGTAAAGCATTAATTGCTTTTTCAGAGGCTTCTTTTGATATATGGGTGTAATGCCGAGTCATTGCCGGATTACCGTGACCAACGATTTCCTGAACTATTGCCAATGGAACTCCGGCATTAGCACAAAAACTTACAAAAGTATGGCGAAAACTGTGCATAGAATACTGGCAAACACGATTCTTAATAATCTTCTCCTTACCATTTTTATCTACGACTTTGCGGAGTTTACGTCGAGTTCCTTCATCAGCGGTAACTGAAGTTTCAATACCGGCAAATTTAAGCAACTTGGAAATATCTTCTGATATGCCTGAACTATTTCTAAGATAACGGCTTGCAACATTAGGTAAGATATATTGATTGCTTTCCTGCTGCCATGCTAATGCATCTTTAAGTTCTGTGAGTAACTGAGGATGCAGTGGAATTGTAATATAATGACTGCTTTTCCGGCGTTTTGTTTTTTCCGGCTTATACGAAATTGTATTGTTAGAGAAATTAACAGCTTCCCATTTCATCAAACAAGCATCTTGTCCCCGGCAACCAGTCCAGCAACAAAGATTAATCATTACTTTCATTTCTGGTTTATATAGCATTCTATATGATGGGTTATTAAAGGTATCAAATATTGCTTTTACTTGGGATTCAGAAAAGTCTTTACGGCTTTGAGACACAACTTGATGCTTGGTTATATGCAGGAAAGGATTTTGATCTGCGTTGGATATTCCCAGAAGAATTTTAAAGACTAAACGTAATGCCTGTAAATAGGCATTATAAGTCCGTTCAGATATACCAGAGCTCCATTTTTCATCCATATATTTGCCAGCAAATTTCTTGTCGATCTGGCTGATATTCGATATGCGTGGATGGTTCTGTTTTATCCAGTTCAAGAAGAGTGAAAATGTTTCACGATACCCTTTAAGAGTTTTTGGTCCACTTTTAGGGCGTTCAGAATTAGAAATATAGCTTTCCCACGCATTATCCAATCCAATATTAATCCGGTCTTTGACCTTACGATACTCATTGATTTGAGCCAGATGCTTTTCTTTGGTATCCGCATGTTTTATCTCCTGATATTCTTCTATAACTGCTCTGGCAGCAATTTCTGCTTTTCTCCTATTGCGGATTGGAACCAACTTCCCAGTGTCAGAATCATTTTCCGTTAAGCTCTTTGTTTTCTTTTTACCAGTAATGTCTGTGTATTGAACACAATAGTTTCCATTTGGTCGCTTGAACACAGCTCCACTACCTCTTGTGCGCCTTTTCTTCTTACTGCTTTCAGGGCTTCCTTTTTCCATTTCTACATGTCTTCCATTTTTGAATGGCACTAATTACAATTGCTGTCTTTCTTTGTCAATAATATAGCATAGAAAAAGCACTTAAGCTAACTATAAGCTAACGATTTTTGTTTTTTATACTTAAAAAGACATGACTTGTAATCAGCAGGTCGTCGGTTCGACTCCGACAGCTGGCTCCATTTTTTTTGCCCTGATTTCCCCTCAAAATGCCTGTTTTTAGGCTATTTTCTATACTTTCATTTGTGACTGTAAGGGTCAGATTGCGCCCCTCAAAGTCCCGCGCGAGTGCCCCTATTAGTGCCCCACTTTTTACATTTTTTAAAGCACTTAAGTTTGAAGTTTCAAGCGTAGGGATTTGGTTTATAGCTTGGCTCATATTGAACTGTTTCGCATCGGTGTACGTTTGAGAGGTTAATTTCGGGTCACTATGGCGCATTGCTTCCTGTACAATTCGAGGTGCAACACCTGCTTTTTGCAGGAAAGTACAAAAGGTTTTGCGTAATGAGTGAAAGTCTGCTAAATGATTGTTTTTGTCTAAATATTCAATGTTTGCTTTTTCCCAGTCCTTACGCATATATAACATTCTTGTCAAAGTGCCAGTAATATATTCAGTATCGGGGCGCAAAGCTTTAAGTTCCTGAATGGCTTTTAAGGTTTCGGGCTTGAGGACTGCAATATCATCTTTTCTATTCTTGGCTATTTCTGCCCTTATGTCAATAAATGGGATTTTAGTATCTAAACGCAAATCAGACCATTTTAATTGTTCTATTTCATGACGGCGAAAACCACAAGTCAAAGCCAATAAATAAGCGACTTTGTTTTTTGGTGTCGCAATATTTAACAGGCGTAATGCTTCATTCAGGTTTAATGCTCGTCTAAGTCTTGTTTGCTTGCCTCTGGTGTCTACTCTTTCAATATCCAGCAATGGGTTCTCTTTTACTTTTCTGCGCTTGTATAGCCACTTTGTGAAAGCATTTAAGGCACTTAAATATTCGTTTAAAGTTTTCGGGGCTATGGTTTGGTCTGCCCTCCAACTGTCAAAATCACTTGCGTTTATGTGGTCTAAGTATTGCCAGCCGCATTCATCACAAACTCTGATTATTGCATTTTTAATAGTTCTTAAATGTGTTGCAGTACGACCAAGAGCAGTTTTGCCTTTTATAAATTGCTCTAAATGTTCGATGATCGTGAGCTTTGAGGCTTCCTTAAAAGATTTTGCATAGCTAGAGCCGTTTGTTTCGTTTTGGGCTTCATCAAAAAGTATTTGTAATTCTTTCTCTGCAATTCTTTTTTCTGTTACTCCAAGATTAAGCGTAATAGCTCTAGGCATACCGTTGCATTGATATTTGCCGTAATAAGTTCTTGAAACTCTGCCTTTGCCGTGATTCTTTTTAAATACATGAAAAATCATTTTTAACACTCCTTAGGGTTTGGATAAAGACTATTGTAATAATCTTGAACACCCTGCCAACTGATTCGGGCACAATTGCCTACTTTGACAATTTGAGGGAGTATTCCTCGTTGTGATAGACGGCGAACAGTTCTAGTGCTCACTTCTAACTTTTGGGCGGCTTTAGGCAAGGACATAAGAAGCGGATTATTTACAGCCTCTCTCTTGCTTTTTTCGGTTTTTGGATGTACTTTAGCATAGTTCATAACTTATCCTTCTCGGGTTATTTATGAATGTTTTGGCCGGGAGAGCTTCCAACTTGCCCGGCTTTTTTTATTTAATAATTCCGAATGAATTATTTATTACATTCTGTTGACTGGGTCATATGCTCCTGATGCATATTTAAGTTCTTCATATTCTATATCCATCCTACGTTTAAGGACTTCCTCTCTTTTAGCAATCATCTTTTCTTCCTCCAATAAATCACGCATGGCGCCAAAGTTTTCTTTGGCAAACTTAATAGCATACATGCGAACAAAACTTGTCAAAGTTCTATCGTCTTTTTCTGTTGCGTCCTTTAAAATTTTTAGCTCCGCATCCGAAACCCTGATTGTAATTCTATTATCCCTTTCTTTTGAATTAGTATCACTCATTATGCTCTCCATTGCTGATGACATTTTGTATTATCTAAGACATTTATTAGTCTGTTTATAGTCTATGCGAATAAAGGCACTTATGCAAACGGAATTCTAAAGAAAATTGAAAGTTTTTGGCTCTTGAGGTTAGAAATAGTCCAAAATAACAAGAAAATATTTGCAAATATAAAAAAAGTTGTTAAACTTATAAAACAACATATTATAAATAAGAGGTGTAATGTGGCAGATCTATTAAAAGATATTAAATATAATAAAAATGGTAGCCCTATCTTATCAGCAGAACAGATAGAAGATATAGTTGAAAAAATTATATATAAATTTAACCCAATATTATTAAAGGATTTGAGGCCTGTTCCAATTCCTGATTTAATGAAAAGCCTAAAAGGAATAAAATTTAATATTAGTCCATTAGAACGTGAATATTTAGGACGTATAAATTTAAAAGAAAGTCTTATCGAACTCAACGCATATCATTTTTCAATGAACAAAGAAGATTTTAGATGGCGTTTTACGTTAGCGCATGAAATTGGTCATTTTTTTCTTCACTCAATGCCAGGAAGGATTATGCTAGAAGATACAGAGCAAATGTTTAGAATTTTCGATAAACCACATAAAGGAAGTATTAGGGATTGGGAAGAATGGCATGCTAATACATTTGCCAGTGCGCTTTTAATTCCACGTAGACCATTTCAAATGTTTGTGGAACGTGAACTCAGAAAACACGATTTTGTACGGAATAAAACTGTATTTTTTTTGGATGACCAACCTGAAAGCAGAAAAGTTTTTAATACAATAATTGATATAATACATATGAAAAGTAATGTGTCAAAAGCAGTTGCAAGAATTAGATTAGAAAAATTTGGCTATGTTAAGTATCCGGATGATTCTAAAAAAACATCAGCAAGACATATTTCTGAAATATTTTAGTTTTTTTACTTTGGAAAGGTGCGGGATTCTTATATGTAATATCTTTTGAGAAAAAGTATAATCTCGTTTCTTTAATCAAAGTATAGTGTTTATTTGCTCCCAGGGGCGCACATGCAAACATGGCGATCCATTCGAAGTTCTGTAGAAAATAATGAAACATACATTTGAAAATTATTTTTTAACCATTATCTTACAAAAGTTATATAACATAATCTGGAGGAATTATTTGTATGAATATTAATGTGTATTTTTCGGATATTTTTAATGTTTCAGAAGATTTGATTAATGAATATGGAGCTTTTAATATATCATTGATTAATGATGTTCCGCTCTTTATTGACCCATTTTTGTTATTTGGTAGTGAGGACGAAAAATATCAAGAATTGCATAAAAATATGTTGAAATATTTATATTTTTTAAAAGAAAATGCTCGCCAAGGAAAAGTATCAAAGGGTCTATTAAAAAGTTGGTACTGCTTCCCTGAGGTAAAACAAAATTGGTTTGGCTTTTCTAAAGTGGGAAATTGTGGACGTGGACTTGGACTTAAATTTGGTAGGGCTTTAAACGATAATCTTCACTCTATTTTTGCAAATTTTGGTGAAGAAACAGTAACCTCTGGTAAGCACTTAGAAAAATTATGTATCATAAAAGACCACGTTGGGCGTGATAATATCAGTGATTTTACGACAAATCTTATAAAAGATTTTTTATTAGAATATACTCAAACTTTTGCCTTAGAGCATATTGATAGCAAATTTTTAAAAAGAAGGTTTATACCAAGAGTTTATTTTGATTATAAACTTCAACGTTGGCATCCTAAAGAATTTACACTTCCTTATCATAATGGCGACTACGCTATATTGACCCCCAAAAATATTTTGACTAAAGATGATAATTGGATAAACGCTTCAGATATGCATTACCAATTTGAGGAAATTTTAAACTCAGTACCTGATGGGATTATTAGAGCTGAAATCAATAACTTTTTAAGGCAATGTCTCCCAGAAGACCCAACAAAAGATGATGAAAGAAAAGCGTATAACATGGTTTATCGCGAGTTCACTCAACTTATGGACTATTATATTAAATATAAAGAAGATAATTCAGAGAAAGCCATTAGTGAAAGTTCTCTAAAAGTTCAAGAAACCGAAAACTTGTTTATTCACCACGCTCGTGAATTGATAACACAAATTTATAATGAAACTAATTTTTATGAAAAATCTCAAAATACATATGATGACGCCATAGAGCGAATTAATTTTTTGAAAGATGTTATTGAAAATAAAGATGGATATCGTTTATTCTATTTAAAGGGAAAGCCAATCCAAAGAGAAACGGATTTGCACATTATGTATCGTCTTACGTGGTTTGCTTCTCCTGTTGACGTAAATAGAGAAGTCAATAATGGACGAGGTCCTGTTGATTTCAAGCTCTCAAACGGGGATAAAGATAAAACGCTTGTTGAATTTAAACTTGCAAAAAATACCGGACTTAAGAAAAACCTTCAACATCAAGTGGAAATATATAAAAAAGCTAATAATACTAAGAAATCAATAAAATGTATTTTATATTTTTCTCCTGAAGAATATTTTAGAGTTAAGCGAATTCTAGAGGAATTATTTTTGAGTAACGATAAAAATATTATATTAATAAATGCCTCTAAAGATGATAAAATATCTGCTTCCAAAGCAACATCCAGCTGATTTTTTATGCTGCACTCCATTGTGTTAATAATTCTTGTTGTTTGTTGTTGATATTTTGACTTAGTTTTTTGAGCGTTTCGGAATTATTCCAGAAAACTTCAAATATTTTTAAGTCTTTGAGCCTCTTAAATCCCCATACAGTAAAAGAGTTTTGACTTTTAGAATCAAAATCTTGTATACATACAGCTTTCGGCATGTGTTGAAGACTTTCTTTTAATCCCCATACTGGGGGCGAAAATACAAAACGGTCTTTTATGCTGTCATAAATTGAAAATACAACTTTTTTGCAACATTCGGCTACACGTTCAACAGGTCTGCGAGATGTTTTTATTTCACGTTCTTTATATTTCTTTTTTTCTTCCTGTGGTTTTGCTGGTTCAGATGTAGCACTAAAAGCCCTTGACGAGGCGTAAAATTTAAGTCTTGGAGTTTCCAACATCCATGCAGGGAAACCACGTTTCGGGGATTTTATTAAATACTTGGTAATATAAAAAACTGCATGTTTACCAGTATTGAAACTATCACGCCTTACAGATAGCTTGCATTGTTTGCCTATTTTCCACTTTGTAAGCAGTCTGTGAGCTTTGTTTAAGTCGAAGTAGTGCGGAATATAACACCAGCCGTTTTCGCCCATTGAGGGCTTCTCTTCTTGTGTTTTTTGCGTATCTTTATTATACCACATAGCCGGCAAATCTCCAATATCCAGCAGAATATGCCAATGTGGCCAGCCTTCGCCGTTTTCTTCTTGCGCTTCTAGTACCCAAACCCAGCGGCGTATTCCCATTTCTTTAGTCAGAAGCCGAGCAATAAATTTTTTATCCATGACATATTTATAAGCTTCTTTAGGATTTTTAAACCATTCCCGATTTATCGTAATAGTGTACAGGCGAGGAACTTTTAATATTTCGGCTTTATCTAAGAATTTTTGTCTTAACTCATGACCTTTAATTTTACGGCATTTTTCACAAAACCAGCTTTTACAAGATACAGAAATAGCTTTATAAAAATTATCTTTATTTTCAGGGATATTTTCAAAACAACTTTTAATTAATTTATTTTCTGCAGAATTTTTTATATGAGATTTTTTTTCATATAATTTTTCATTTGTTTTAGGAAAGGTTACTTTAATTCTATCTAATTCAAGTTTAGTTAAAGCGGCCGCCGTTGGCGGCTTCGCGGCGGTAGTCCGCATTACGCGGCTATCCGTGCGCGGAGCCTGCCAAGTGTCGGACTGCTCATCAGCTATAAGTTTGAAATCGTCAGGATTAAAAGAACCATAGGAAGAGTGATTAATCATTTAGATCACCCCCATTACGGGCAATCAATAAAATGATTTGTTTGTCATGTTCGGATAGTTTAGACCAAAGCTGTATTAATTCTAATAAGTCGGGCGGTATTGGTATAGGCTTATTATCTGCGAGTGCCCCTATAAGTGCCCACGGAGGCGATTTTGAAGAATTTTGAGGGGGATTTTCTAAATCGTTATTGGTTCGACTCCGACAGCTGGCTCCATTTTTTTTGCCACATTCCCGCCTCGTAGCTTCGGCTGCGGGGCATTTTTTTTGCAAATCCATTTTGCCAACTTTCACCACACGAACGCAAAGAAAATAATATGAGTAAGCAAACGCAAAACGAACGGTCGTAATTACCTTGAAATAAACATGTTGTAAGTTACAGCCTTATTAAAATCAGTATTACACGAACGCACTAACCCCGGAATGGGGGATATTGCGTCTACTAAAACATAAAAACACAAAATATCGTCTACTCTAAAGACTT
>Ga0307988_1000488_pt1 | contig 27513 bp, 48 predicted proteins | sample EllFjometagen183_FD_203166 | JGI IMG/M metagenome (GOLD analysis project Ga0307988, IMG submission 203166) | Marine microbial communities from Ellis Fjord, Antarctic Ocean - #183 | ecosystem: Environmental > Aquatic > Marine > Unclassified | place: Southern Ocean | collected 2014-10-08 | reverse complement strand
TCAGTTAATGCGATCCTACGAAAGGTCAGGATCTCCGAACTGGTCAGACAATAAGAACATATCAGTTCCAATTTCAGGAGTAGGAATTTAGAAAAATTCTAAGTTCCTATTGTTGCAGAAAAGCCTTCACTGTCAGGTTAAACTCCTGAAATAGTAAAGACAATAGATAAGCAAGATATACTTATCTAATTAGAATTTATAGACTCCTCAATCGGGAGTCTTTTTTTATTGTTTACATATATCCTACACATAGCAGTTTATATGAGGGATGCTGTTGTTTAAAAACACAAGATATTTGTTTGTGTGCATTCTTATTCATAGCATAATAATATGTTCTTCCTCTTTTAGAAAACCCATCTTTGTCAATATAAGTATAAGTAACTTCATATTGTTCAGTGTATCCAAACTTTGCTTTATTAAATATTTTCATGGTTTCCATCCATCTACTATTTTTCTTACTTCTTTTTTAAATATTACTTTTTGATATTTATTGAAACCACATCTAAACACCCTACACATCAAAGTATCCATGACATTGTTATTTTTACAATCATAGCAAAATTCTCTCATATCCCCTTGAATTTCTTCCATAGTAGGAACAGATTCCATTTCTTCTTTGTTTTTATATTTATAAAGACTACATTCAAGACATCTATCAAAGAAACGAATATCTGTAACAGTTCTTCTTATAATAAACTTTTTATCTGATGCCTTCTGTTTTTCAAAACAATGTTGACATACCTTCAAAATATAGTAATAGGAATTTCCTCTTTCTAATTTAGGTAATTTTTTCCTCATTTTCCAAATTCCTTATTCATAATATTCTGTTCTTGGTCTAAATAAATTTCTTGCGTTCTTGTACCAATGTAGATTATCTAGTACATGCAAAAGAGCCTTGTATGCTATTTCGCTATCGTACGCTTTTTTCTTTTTCCATTCCCTTCTATGTAGGAAATTTCATCTTTTTGTTTTATTTTAAATACCTTGTCAGAATTTTCTATTAATTCGTCTGTATGACTAACACAAATAAACTGGATGTTCAATTTATCAGATATTGTTTTTAATAAAGGTACTATTTTTTCTTGTAGACCGCCTATAGAAGAAACATGTTTAAAGGCTTCGTCCAGCAAGAAAGTATTTCTGGATGTATGTACCGACAACTTCCACAATGCTAGTCTCAACCCAAAAGCAGTTATGTCTGAAATACCTCCTCCATTATCATCTAATGGATAATACTTTTTACCTTTCTTCAATAGATATAAATCTGCTACTGTTCTATTATTCTTTTGTTTGAAGTCAATCTTTAATTCATAGTCTTCTTCCATAATAGCCTGTAGAGCAGGAGTTACTATATCTGTAATTCTATATTCTAATTGTGATTGTGTTTCTTGTGCTACCTTTTGTATTATGAATAATGCTTGTTCCATTCTTTTTGCATCTTTGGAACAATTTTCAATATCCAGTTCTTTTTCCTGTATTTCCTTTTCCAATAGTGTTTTACTTGCTACTAATGAAATCAATTTGTTTTGGTAGAATGGTAATTCTTTCATTCTTATACCTCATTTAATTCTAAAAACTCATCTAGTAAAGCATATTCAGGTTCTAAAGAAGCTTCCATCTTGTCTATTTCTGTTGAAAGTACTTCAGATTCTTTTACTGCACTTTTTATAGTAGCACATCCAAGTTCTTTTAATTGTGAAAGTATAGATTTTTCTTCACCTTCTATAGATGCCAATTTTAAAACTGCTTCGTCAATATCTGCTTTTTTTCTTGTCAATTCTTGTAATGTCATTTTATGCTCCTATACATTCTAATACTATTTCTTTTACCTTGCTTCTAATTCTATTATTATTAAAAAATGCGTGGATGTTCTTTTCATAATCCAAATCACAGGATTCTTCATTACTTAGATTTTCAGCAAACTTTTCAATCCTCTCATCTTTTTGTTTTAGTATTTCAATATGATCTAAAGAAACAACATCTTCCATTATAGGAAAATATTTGAATTTAAAAGATCCATCAGAATACAATAACATAACTCTTGGTTTAAAATCTTCCTGTATTACAGAAGATCTCATCATAGAACCTATATTTATTAAGGTTCTTCCTTCATGTTCTACTTCAAAACTTTGGTGGTTGTGTCCTGTTATGATAATGTCAAACTGAGGATACTTCTTCAATATTGATTTTGCATTGGAAGAATCTGGTACTGTTGGATAAGGTTTTTCATTGTGCCAACACATTTGATGGGATAACAATATCTTTCTTTTCCTAATTTCTGAAGAATCTTCTTCTATTATTTCTGTATCTCCATAAGGCAAACCATAAATACACCAATCAGAAGAAATTGATTCCCATCTATTTAATAAAAGAGATACAGGACCATGTTCCAATACACTCAAACCACTGTCTTCAAAAAATGACATATTGTGATGAGGCATATCATGATTGCCTACAATTGTTGTCATCTTAGGTAGATTTTTAAAACAAAAGTTCAATAGGGAATTACTTACTTTCCATTTACTGAATATATCTCCTGCATCATAGACTTCACAGCTTAGTTTTTCTTGTAAATCTGTTAAGAACAATAACTTACTTTCAATAGCAGTAAGATAATCATCCGTTCTGCATACAGGAGCATTTTCCTGTATGTGTAAATCACTTGTAAAAATTGCTATTATTTCTTTCATAATTTTTTACCTAAACATTTATCTACATTGCTTTGTAGGATTGGATGAAGAATAATTCCTTGTTCTTTATATATCATAGATACTTTTTCTATCATATATGATCTACCCATTAAAGTAGATTCTTGTTGTAGAATATGAAGTAACTTTAAAAGTTCTTCTTTGTACCATTTTTCTTCTTTCATAATTTTTTACCACATAGAGGACAAGCCTCTCCCATATTCTTTTTATATATTGTTGTATTTCTTTTTATAAATGATTTAAGAGCTTCTTTCTCATTTTGTACAGCATTATAGTTATTTAGAATCAAGTTAATATTACATAATCTCAACTCTTCTTCATCAATACTTTTTGCTATTTTTAAAGCCTTGTCAACAGCTTTTTTGTATAATGGTATTTTGGTATACTTTTGTTTAAAAATTGCTATGTCACGCTGTTTCCTAAGCAATTTATTAATAGTATTATGTTTTGTACAGGTAATAATTGCAGAATCTACTTGTTTACTTAATTCTTTTATTCCTTTTTTATAGGAATTTTGTTTTGCCAAAGATTCATATTTAAGAATCAACTCTGTCAATTTTGATTCTCTTTGTATTTTTTCTTCTAAAAGTAATTCCTTCTTTTCTATTTTTGCTACCTTCTTTTTTAATGCAGGAAGGAACTCATATTTTTCTAATTTCTGTTTTAATTTTTGTTCTTCTATTTTAGCATATTTAGAATCAGCTTTGTTGTTTCTAATTTTACTATTAATAGAACTTAAAGCAGTGTCTATCAATTCTAAATTGGCTATTTTATTCAACTTTTGTGATATAGAAGAAGAAGATTGTGAAAGCAGGAAATGTGAATCTAATTGTTTGTTTAGATTTAAATCCGTCATATTATGTGCTTGTAGAATTTTAATAGGAGGTTCTGTACCAAATGCTTTAAATTTCTCACCGTTTAAAATATAGTAATTTTCCTTATCACTTCTAAATCGCTTTACTACATTTCCTCCTTCAAATTCAATTTCTACACTGCACCATTTCATTGTATCTCTTATGTAGGAATCACTTCTTGGTTTATTGAACAAACACCAATTCATAGCTCTTATTATAGAGGATTTTCCTGCATCTGTTTTGCCTATTATTACATTTGTTCCTTTGTCAAATTCAAAGAAGCTGTCTTTGTGTCCTTGAAAGTTTTCTATGTGTACATTTTTAATCATTTTTATATGCCTTATTCCAAGAAGTTTTAATCATATCCAATAGAAAAATAGGAACTATAAATAATGAAGCTCCTATATAACAAAGTGCTATGAATATTATTCCTACTATTGCCATAATTCCAAGTAGAAGTAAACAACCGAATTGGATACAGAGGTTATTCAAAAAGTATAGGAATTTCATTATGCTTCCTCTTTTAATGAAAACAGTTTCCTGATTTCCTTTCTTATTAGCATGTCTACCAATTCAACATTTTCCTCAACATAAATAGGATTCTCCCTTATATGAATTACAGTACCTTCTAATTGTTCTCCTTGCATAGTTTCTATTTCAGTTATTTCATATTGATCAATATGATCTATATTTATTCTTTTTTTGTACAATTTTCTTACTGGGGTTACTTTTATAAACATCTTACCATTTTTCCCTTCTCGCATTTTCAGCAATCAAAATTCCATCAGCATCTTTTTGTTTTTTCATAAGTTCCTTAAATTGAGGGAACAATCTACTTCCAATATCCAAACTTGCTTTCTTTAATTCTGGAGCTCCTTTAGTTCCTTTAGGAAGTATATTCCTTTGCCATTCTTTTGAATCACAGTACCTATGAGGAAACTCTAAACTTTCTATTATTGCTAATTGAGCTTCAAAACATCTAAGTGCTGTGCATGTACTTTTAAAGAATTTAGGATTTTTAAAAGGTCTTTCTAGTATGATTAAAGTAGTTTCTATTCTAGATACATATTGCATTAAAAATGCTTTAAATTGAACAGCATGTAATCTAGTGATGTTCCCTTTTGCTTTGGTATAGTTTTGTTCAAATTTTGTAGGGGTTTTTATAAAAACATCTGATCTTGTTCCTACTACTCCTATTGATCCAGTTGGACCGTTGTCAACTCCTATATAGATCTTGCTCATTCTAATACCTCTATGTGCATAATTATCATATCTTTTTCTGATTCTAATTCTACTATTTCTTTATTTATTAAAAATAGAAGCTCTTCTTTTACAGAAGGAGATTGTCCTACAGTATAACGCTTGGAAGAAACAAAAGAATTTCCACTAGACAACATTATGAATTGTGCTTTTTTTACTTCTTTGAATTCAAAATGTTTTGCTTCTAATTCTTCTTCTTTTTTGTCTAATTCATTTATTAAATGTAGACACTTTTTTATATTTTCTATTTTCATTTAGCTTTTCCTTTTTCACATCCACATGGTGAATATCTACTACATTTACAATTTGAGCAATGATGTACTGGTTTACTTGAAGGTTTGATTCTTGACTTTTTTAATCCTTGATATTCTTTTTTAGTTTCCATTTTCAATTTCCTTTTAATTTATTTAAACATTCTCTTCCACTTTTCAATTTCTTTTTTAAAACTAATAAAACCAAACTTATCACAAACTTCCAAAAACCCTTCTTCATTAAATTCTGTTCTCTTTAAAGGAAGTGTCAATTTCTTCTTTCTTTCATAAGGTAATTTTACCAATGGTTTGTTTATTCGCTTTATGTCAAGGTTTTCTATAATCTTGGTATATGTAGCTGTATTTTTATTTAATTTGCCTGTCAGGTACTTGATTGCAGTTTTCTCCCCTACTCCATTAATACCTTTTACATTATCTGAAGTACATCCTCCTAATGCTTTTACTTCCCACCATTTTGTACAAGAAATATTGTATTTTTCTTCAAATTTACTCTTAGTAAATATAGTCCTTTTTTTATCATTGTAAATCATACATCTATCTAAAAGCTGATACATATCCTCATCTCCAGATAAGACAATACAATTTTTATTTTCACTAACTACTACAGCAATTAAGTCATCACCCTCATAACCAGTGGACATAAATACATTATTAAATCCAATAGCAGGAAGTACTTCCAATCGTAATAGTTCAAATTGGTTATATGCTAATTTTTTTTGTTCTATTTCTTCCCAAGTCAATTCCTTATCACGAATCTTTCTATTTTCTTTATATGCAGGATAGATTTGTCTTCTATAACTTCTTTTACTATCCCAACAGAAAACAAAATTCTTTGTCTTAAAAAAACTGGCATTGTTAAACACATTAATTAAAAAACCATATATAATTGAAGTATCTTGATCATCAAATGTAAGATTTGGTATCCCATACCAACATCTATGAGCAAGATGATTGCTGTCTACTACTATTATTTGTTTTTTATTTATCATTAGAATTTAATGCTTCCAATCTATTTTCCATTATTTCATCTAATTCTTCTTCCAATTGGTCATATAGTTTTCTCATTTGATTTATTGGTTTTGTTTCTCCAGAAACTTCCTTTTCCATTTCCAAAGTTACTGAAAATGGTTCGTATTGTGATTCTTGAATGCACTTTTTTATTTCTACTCTTATTGTACTCATAATCATTCTCCTTTTCTATAAGTTCCTGATTTTCCACTGTCCCATCCTTTTTGAGGATCGTAAAATTTACATGCTTTGAAATTCTTCTTCGCATTACATTTAACAGCAGTACAAAAAGCAGGTTTATTATTCTTTAAAAATGAATGAAATACTTTTGTGCAAGAACCACAATGTCTAATTTCCTTCTTATTTCCAGACTGTTTTATATACTTACGTTCTTCCATATCAATCCCCTTTTTATTTTATCCACAATAGCATAAGAAACTCCTTGATCAGCATATCTTCTCGCAATATTAGCCACTGAATCAGCTTCTATTTCTAAATCATATTTTATCTTTCTTGCTAACGCTTCATCTATTTTGCTATTTGGATTTTTACTTCCTTTGGCTGATCCTTTCCGTTTTCTGGAATCAGACATCTTTCTCATTCTTATTTCCATTCTTTCTTCTTTATTCATGTTTAAATTTATTCTTTCTCTTTTCAGTATCTTCTATTAATAGAGCCTCTATTTCATTCCATGTTGTTTGAACAAAGTGATAAAATTTATTTTCCAAGTCATTTTCTTCTATATGATTGATAAATTCAGATTTAGTTCCTTCAAAATCAAATTCCTTACAACTAATATTCTGCTTGGTAACAGTGCCAGTAATTGCTTTGACTTCTACCATGTATTGAATACAATCTAATAAATTATCTACACCTAGATCATATTTAATAGACATTATACAATCTCTGAGTCTTCCATTGATTCTATTTTTAGTAATTTTAACCAAAGTATTCACACCTACTTGATAAGATTTCCCTTTGATTGTTTTCTTTATCTTTTCTTTTACAGCAGTCCAAATAAGTAATGAACTATTAAAATCTAATGAATTAGCACATACCCTAGACTTTCCTGCAAAGATAGAACCTATTTTGTCCTTTGTTTGGGAGATGATAATCAATAAACTATTTGTAGATTCTAATTTATCTAATATTAGTCTAAATACTTGATGTGATCCCTTTGCTTTATTCATACCATAAGAACCATTGGAGTCTTTTCCTTTGGCTCTGTTTTTCATATCATCCTCAAATTTATCTATTTCAACTTCAGTAGTAAGAGCATCCCAACTATCACAAACAGCTATTACACTTTTGCCTTCGTTCAAATAGGAATATAAATCATCTAACCAAGATTCTAAAGTATCTGTATTGTGTGTAAGAATGATTCTTTTTGCTACTTTTTTACCATACAATTTTTCTATGCTGAATTTACAACCATTTTCTATATCGTGATATAATAAATGGTATTTATATAATTTTGGAATCAAAGTTGCTTCAGCCAAAGTAGACAATGCTATGTAACTTTTACCTGAAGAACTTCCGCCTATGATATTTACTATAGCTCCTAAAGGAAATCCTGCATCTATACTTCCAGTACAGGATAAATTGAGCATTTGGCTATTTGTAGGAAATAGCTCAAAGCTCTTTTTTTCCACAGGAGAATTAGCATCATCTTTTATTTCTTTAACTAATTTTCTGCGTCTTTCTGTCATGGTTAGCCTTCAAGTTCTTCACTGAGATTTGAGCAGGCATCCCAATCGTCCTCTTGGCAATTTTGGCTACAATCATCAGGAAACTCTTGATAATCTTTCCCAAATACATGTCCAAATTTGCATTTATTATCTTTATCTACTTTTACTTCTTTTTTCTTAGGAGCACAATTTCTACAAGGTCTGCCTTTTGAATTCAATCCTGTATCACTACATGCAATACAATCATAAACAGGTTTTTCTTCTTCAGGCTCTTCTTCTACTTTTGCTTTACGTTTTCTAACTCTTGCCTTTGGAGCAGGTTCTTCTTTATCACCTACAGCAAAAGGAGGTTCGTCGTCATCTTCTTCAGGATCTTCTTCTACTTTTTTCTTTACTGCTCTTTTTTTGACAACAGGTTTTTCTTCAACTTCTTCTTCTCTAAATTTCTTAGAACGTCTTTTAGGAACATCTTCCTCAGGAGGTTGTTCTATAGTTTCTTCTTCTACATCTGTACCAAACAAAATACTTTCAATTTGTTCATAAGTATAATATTTCAAACACTTGTCCAAGTCAACAGCATCATCAACAATAGCATCTTCATACTGTTCTCTTCTTTTTGCAAAATCTATTTTACTTACTTGGATAAATTCTCTTTCTTTTCCTTTATCGTTAAAGACAGAAGTTTTGAATCTTACTTTCAAAGTACTTCCACTTTCAGGAAGAAAGTAATCCAATTCTTCACAATCGTCAGGAAGTTCAAGTATCTCTTCTACCAATAATTCTGTAAACTTAAAAGGACTTGTAGAAAAGAATAAGATTTCATCAGGATCTTCTTTTAAATCAATAACATTAAAAAGAGATATTTCTTTTGCTTTTAAAGAATATATTAAGTTTTTATTGGTGTCATAATCTTTTTTTAATTCTGAAACATATTCACATACAGGACAATCTTCACCTTTATTAAGTTTAGGACAAATTACATCTTTTTTGTCATCACCTATTTGACGATGAATAAAAACTGTTAAACCATCATTTAATTCTCCCTTTGGACAATCTTTATTATAGTCAACAGAAACTTCATATGGAATCAAATCTAAGTTATATGTTTGTGCCTTTGGTTTGAACCATTTCTTTTTGTCAGGAAGATTAAAATTGAAATTTCCTGATTTTTCTTGACTTCTTTTTGCTTTGTTTTTAACCCGTTCTCTCATTCTACTTCTGTCTCTAGCCATGATTACTTTTCTCCTTCTGTTGTTTTTCTTGTTCTGCGTGATCTTTTTCTGTCATTCACCATTTCTTGTTTTGTTACTTTTACATCCTCCTTTTTCATATTAGTGTTATCTACTGGAGTTGAAAAATACCCTTTCGTCCATAAATCAACTTCATTTTGTAAAGCATATTTGCGTTGGTCGAATTCTTTATTTGCTATTTCTAAAATACTTGCTTCATGCTTACATTCGATATAAAATCTAGTAGCTTTAATATGTTCTTCTTGAGTAATAACAGTAGCATCTACTATTTTGTCTGTTACTTTTTCCAACCCATATTTTTCCTTATAGTTTTTTCTAACATCTAAATCCAGAGTGGCATACACCAATTTCAATTTTGCTTTGGCTTTATCTTCTTCTTGGACAGCGTCCTTCCATTCTCTTGAATATTTACCAAATAAGATTGGTTGCATTGCCCATTCTTCTTCGAGCTTATTGAGATTGATCGTGAGGTCTTCTTTGTAGTTCATGTAATTTGCCTTTTTAAATTAATTGGTTAATACTTTAATATAATGGTTTTATAGCTATATTAAAGTATTTTTAAAGTTATTTTGTACTTATCTTTACCTCTAGGATGTACATGCGTCATAACAGCTCAGAATTAACCCTGCCTTGCCTGTATCGTAATAGTTCTTCTCAAAACAAAGAGCTATTCCAAAAGCTTTATCATTACTTCCTCTTAGCAGTGTATTCGTATAGTATCCTAAAACAGCCCTCCTTACAGATTCAGGTTCTACTTTTAAATTACTTAATACCTTTGATACTGTTTTCCAATCCTGTTTAAATAATGCTCTACATAATTGGATTGTTTCACTTTCTATTTCTGCATATTGTTTTACAGATTCCAGCATCTCTTCTTCATCTAAAGGCAGTATTTTTTCCAATAGTACAAGAGCTTGTCTTGGACTTCCTAAAGAATCTTTTGTAATTTGTTTTACAGCATCTTCAGGAATTACTGCATCATACTTTTCAGCAGTAGTAGTAATCAATGTTTCCATTTGTTTGTCTGTAAATGATTCTAAATGGAATGGAATACACCTTGTCTTGATTGTTTTTAATAATTTACCTGCGTCAGTAGTACAGAGAAAAAAGTAACAATGTGAAGGATAATCTTCTAATAATTTTAATAAAGAGTCCTGAGCAATTCTGGTGATAGCATGAATTTCATCTAGTATCCATACCTTTGTTTTTCCTATCAATGGTTTTAAAGGAGCTTGTTTTCTAATCTCCCTAATAGAATCAATCCCTCTAAAAGTAGCAGAATCTACTTCATGTAAATCAAACTCAGAGCATCCTAATTTATCAGCCATAATACGAGCAATTGTAGTTTTGCCAGTACCAGAATCTCCTGTAAAAAGGAATACATGAGGTCTTCTATCTGCATCTTCATCCAACATAGATTTTAAAGTATTTATAGTTGCTCTATTGCCTATGACTTCATCAAAGTCTGAAGGTCTTTCATCTTGGTATAGTCCCATTATCTGTTCCTCTCAGTATCATAGTAGAATGCTGATTTTGTAGCTGTATTTTGTTTTATATCTTTTATTAAATTTATTTCCTTTATTAAATCATCCCATTCTTGAATTGATAAATGATCTTTGCCTCTTTGAATTAAATTTTTTATATGAACAAATCTAGCATCTCCCATTATACTTCCTCATAATTTAATATAACTAAATCGTTTGTTTTTTTTAATGTTCCTACGATTTGTTCATGGTTTTTGGTGTTTACAAAAGTAGGAAGATGTCTAATTCTATATTCAGGAACAAGTTCCATTCCTTCTTCACTTTCCACATCTACTATTTTATTTATTGTTATGTCTTCTTCTTCTAATAAATGTTTCATTGTTCTGCAGGCTCCACATGAAGGTCCTGAGAACATTATAATATTTTCTAAATTCATAGTATTCTTTCTAGATTAAAGTGTTATTTTGTTCTTTAAACTCTCTATAAGTTTCTTTATCTATTTTAACATTTGATTTGATACGTATCATTTCATTTTGTAAAATAGGACGTAATTTATCCTTTGCTATACTCATATTTTTAATACCACAACAAGAACCCATATTAAGAAACCTGCCTAAATAAGTACAACAGTCCATATAGTGTAAAATGTAGTTTAATTCCTTAACAGACGTAGTGTTCTCAATAGGATTTATAAGCCTTTGTAATATTACACCACTTTTATTATTAAGCGTCTCAACGGCTGAAAAGCCAAATATAACACCTTTGTAATACAGGCAATTAATATTAATATGTTTCTTATTTTTTAGTATTGTATTAAATAGTTTTTGTTGATGCTTCGATTTGTTTTTTGTACACCAATTTGATACAACTGTTTCAACATCATAGTACATATTTGTCTTTATATGAAAGTTTCTATCTCCTCCAAAAGTTCTAATTACATTTCTATGTCTTTTGTATTTGCCTCCATCCATTGTTAAATAGTCTTCTGCATTGTAAATATATTCGAATCCATAAGGGTCTTTTGTATATTTTTCACATAGATTTAAATTTTGATATGACAGTAAAGAAAGTTTAATCCCTACTCCTACCTTGTTTAACTTGCATAAAACATGCTCTCTTGTATGATTCTCCTTTGCTAAAGGGCATGTGTAAGCGATTAAGGAATAATTTCCCATGATAGAAGATGCTTTAATAAATACCAAAACACCATCTATAATTTTATAGTAAAACCTATCATTAATCATTTGTGTAATACTATAATAGAATTCTATATTTTTAATTCTATTATAGTAAGGTTTAAAACTTTCATAACAGGAATTATCTACTCTTATAAAGTCCTGTAATACCTTATTCATTAAGTAATTCCTCAGGAATACTTGTAACAGTAGTATTATCTTCTACATTATCTCGTATCACATAAAAGATTCTATTTGTTCTTACAGGTACTTTTGAAATAGGCTCATTCTTTTTGCTACCTTTGTAATAGAATTCTGTTGCGGCGATAGAAGTTTCCTTTACGTTTTCCATTTGCAGAGCAAGGTCTTCCTTGTTAATTCCAATCATAGGCATGACTATTGCCATAACTATAAAACCTTTTGTAGAAGCCTTATTCAGCAAAGAGAATAATAAATTACAATACTGGGGATCTGTAGTAGAAAATAATACACCTTGACTCACAATAAAGTCATAAGAATAAGTTAGTAATGCAGTCCAATAGTTATCTACAAAAAATGAATATTCTTTTAGTTTTAATTCCTTACAGAGTTTTATATTGTCATCAATAAAATCAATACCAATGTATGACACATCTTTTCGTTTTTCATGTAGTACATGTGCAAATCTTCCATCTCCACAACCAACTTCCAATACCTTAGCATTTTCTGGAATCATATTCACCATTTCATTATCTAGAATTGCAAAGTCAACTAAATTAGCTCCATACCATTTGAATCTTCTTATTTTGTCCTCTTGGTATTTTACTGCTGATCTTTCGTATGCTTTTTTTTCTTTTATTGTTTTAATGTCCATTTTCATTCTCCTTTATCGTCTACATTTTGCTTTTTTGTTTATGAAATTCTTCCATAACATCTTTGGTAAATAGTATACATAAATCTTTAATTGTTTCTTTATCTAATTCATGATATTTAATTGATCTTGGTTTTGCTCTACCTTCTTGAATAGTCCATATTTCTTTAGGAACTTTAAATGGAACAATTTCTAATACAACATCTACTTTCATATTTTAATCTCCTCTTTGTAGAACCATGATTCATCAATCTTACACAATTCAATTTCTGCTTCAATAGGTATATTGATAAAATCAAATTCCATTATTTCTACTTCCATAATATGCTTTGCTTTTTTCAAAACAACATCTCTTTCTTCTGGAACTATATCCAAAAGAATACTATCATGTATTTGTCCTATTGATAATGTTTCATACTTATTCTCCTTTAACCATACGGAAAGTTTATTTAGACACCAAAGCAGTAATAAAAAACCTAATCCTTGAATTGGATAATTTATTGCTTGTCTTTTATTCATATATTCAATATATTTAAATCCAAGAAGATTTTCTACATAACCATCCTTTTGATATTGCTTGTACCATTTATCCTTCCATTTTTTGTATGTTACATATCTCTTATTCCAAAAATCATATTCTACTTTTTGAATATGATCTTCAAACTGTTTATAAGATCTAATACCCTGTGTCTCCATATGTTCTTTAATAGTAATGTCAGAAAAATACATTAGTTCGAATTCATCTGCATATGCCCACAAAGACTTTGCTATATTTTCATAGTAGTCTCCATAAAATTCAGGGAACACAAATCCACTTTTACCACTATAACGAATCATCTTATAATTTTTAGGATCGTCTTTCTTCAATTCCTGCATATCTTCTGCTGAAATCTTATAACATTCCCCTGCCATATCACGATGCATATCACCATGTATAACATCATATAGCAATTTTTTATCCTGATTATAAAAGCAACTCACACGAACTTCAATTCCTGAAAAATCTAACTCACATAGCTGATTTCCTTTTCTTGGAATAAACGCATTCCTTATAATTTTACCTATCTTCTTATCTCGTATAGGAAGATTCTGGAAGTTTAAATTCTGAGAACTGGATCTGTAGGAAACTGTCGTATGCAAATTAAAAAATGGATGCAGTAAACCATCTTCAGAAGTTTCCTTTATAATACCAGCCAAGAAAGTATTTTTTGCTTTCATTATCTTTCTTAGTTTCAATACTACATTTAGGAATGGAACATTTAATTTTCTAAGTGCTTCCTCATCTGTAGATGCAGAACCTTTATCTGTAAACTTTTTTGCTTTGTACTTCAATCTCTTATATACTATTTCTTGTGTTTGTTTATCAGAATCCAAATTAAACTCATCTTTGTATACCTTTTTCCATAGTTTGATTTCTTTATATTCATTCAATTCAGATAAGTAAGCATCTATTTCCTGTTGTAGGTCTTCATCCATTCTATGACAGTATTCTAAATCAATATTAATACCATTGTTTTCTATTTCATTTAAAGCAAATAGACCTTCATGATATATATCACTGGCTACTTTTAATTTAGGATTCTTTTTAAATTCTTCTACTTGTAAATTATGAAGCATAATAGTAAAAAGAGCATCTTTACCATTATAATATAATAAATCCCAAATAGGAGCCTTATCAATAGTATTTACAGCATTCCCATGTCCTTCTTCTGACTTTAAATATTTTTCTATATGTGAAGAATAATCTATTACTCCAAATCTAACATAGGCTTGAAACTTTAATCCTGTAATACCTCTTCTATTATCTAGTATATGGGTATTTAATTGAGTGTCTGCTATTACATTTTTTATTCTTGTTCCAAACTTATGAAGGCTCCATATGTTTTCAAACTTGGCATTTTGAAGAACCTTTTCTATATTTGGATTTTTCAATATCTTTGCAAACAAAGAAGGAAACTTATTTGGAAATGCTACAGTTCTAATACCATCTGATACAGCTACCGTTTTAATTTTATGTATTTTATTGTATGGTTTCAATCCTGTAGTTTCATAATCTATCGCAATAGTAAAAGTTTCTTTTCTTGCTCTCTTTAAAAGAGAATATAAATAAGCAGATATTTTTTCTATGTCTTGAATTACTTCTATTTCTTTGTCAATGTCTGGAAATACTTCATCTATTTTACATAAGGCATTTTCAATATCTCTTTCAAATATTAAAGTTCTTACTTTGTCAGATTCATCATCATCAAAATCATAAACAGGAAGTACCCATGTTTTGTATGTTTGATCTGGAATGACAAATCCTCTCCACTTCCCTATTTTGCCTGCTTCTTTTACAAACCTATCTCCTATGAAATTCTGTATGGAATTTTCACCTATTAGAATGACTAGTTTTGGTTTTAATTCTTTGATCGTATTTATTAAATTCTCTTTGCAGTTTTTTAATATTCCTTTCGTTATTTTTTCTGTATAACAAATAATAGCTGAAGTCATCCAGCAATCCATTTCAATATCTATATTGTATTTTTCTAATGTTTTCCATAAAGTTTGTTCATAGTGATATAAACCATCTTCATCTCCAAATTCAGATACTTTATTTTTTACAATCAGTATTTCTTTATGTCCTTCTCCTTCCACTACCATTTTTGGTGATTTGCAAAAAAGATACTGCTTACATTTTCTGCAATCAGATATTGTAGGTATTTCCTCTTCTGCAAATAAACTCATATCACTTCTTCCAATATATATTTTATTGATTGTATGGCATTGTTCCAATGTGCTACTGATAACTCTGCCATATTTTTATCTAGTGGAGGTGTACATGGATGATTATTTCCATTTTCATCTACTCTTATAATCCTATATTTTTTTGTATTCATTTTAATACACCAATTCTTCTTTAGCTTTTTTAATTGACCAATCTTCAAGACAGAGCGAACACAAGTCTTTGCATGATTCAGGCTCACGACCTTTAGGACAGATATATCCAAGGGTTGTTCTTAATTCTCTAGCTCTAACCTCAATAACAAGATTCTTTTCAGCCTTTTCGAGCCTGTCCAAAATCCATTTGAAGCTCACAGATTGAGAACAGGTAAAAGCAAAAAACTTTTTAATTTCTTCTATTGATCCATTAGATATGAGTCTGAATAGAACTTCTTTTTTATCGATTTGTATATCTTTCATTATCTATCTCCTTTTCTGCTCTATTGATAAATATATTAACAACTTCATCACTACATCTATCGGATTCCTCAACACCAATATAAAATTCATTATTCATTAATTTTAATGCTCTTGCTAAAGTTTTGATCTTGTTTTCTGATGTCTCTAAAAGCTTAAAGATTTTAGAATTTTCTCTAGCAAGATCTTGATTAGCTGTATACAGCCTATTAATTTTCTTCTGACACTCTTCATGTGAGTTTCTGTTCATTTTTCAATCTCCTTTTTCTTGTACCACCTTCCAAAAGTATCTCTGTTGCGATAATAGTATAAACAATCATCACATCTAACGCCCACACAATTATCAGATTGTATTGCACATGTACACATTTGACTTTGTATCTCGGTAAGCAGTGCATCAAGTCCTATTCTTGCTTTAGGTATTGATAGTAGTTCAAAGGTTTCCATATTACCAATCCTCCAATAACATTTTCATATTTTCCCATTTAGCAGGAAATCCGATTGATTCCATTTCCTCTTTGAGTTCTTGGTATTCAGGATCTACATGAAGATGTTTTCTAATTGGTCCGTTGGTCAATCGGTATACTCTTCCTGATGATATCCCGTAGTGTTTAGCTATTAGTTTTGGTTTGACTTTTAATATTTGTTTCAGATATATAATTTCTTTCTGCTCTTGTTCAGACATAGTAGTAGGTCTCACAGCTGGCATCCCTTTTTGAATATGTGCTGTTGACGATGGTCTTGATAGACCTTCCCCCATGTGTTGATATATTTTACTCATAGTATTGCTTATACTTTCTCTTTGACTCATAATAATGTTGTTTATCGAATGTTGGTATCAATTTCCCTTTCTTTTTGCACTCAGGACAAAGCAAAGCTATTGTTTCTATCTCACAAACTGGACAAACATAGTTTTTATTACTCATTGTAAATACTTCTTTTTTGGATGATTTGCTTTAGTCCACCATGAAGGTATGTAATGATCTGTTACTCCCTGTTGTACACATTCATCTTCTTTTAAGTAGAGGCATTTATCAATACAGTATTCATATTTCATACATTCCTTTTTAATTCTTTTCCATTTTTTCATTTAAAACCTTCCTGAGTTTAGGTTCATCAGGGCATCCTCTGATTTCTCTATTTCCACATAACCAATCGTTAGATCGGAAACGATATCCTTGTCCTTGCGTAAAAGAACCTGGATCACATCTAGCCCAATAACATTTATATTGTTGACATTCAGGGTTTGCCACATCCACCATCTTTTTGAATCTCTTATCTTTAATGTACATTTTCAATCTCCTTTTCTATTTCCAAACATATAGTATATCAACTAAATCACTCATTAAGTCCTATTTTTTCTAGGTTTGCTTTGGTTGTATTCTTATAGTAGTAAATAAATCTATCATAATATTCTTTATTACAACTACTTAATTCTATATATGTTTTGTCTTCTTCATCAAAAGTATGAATAGCAAGATGACTTTCTCCTAATAGAAACAATGCTGTATACCCATAAGGTTCAAAATGATGGTCTACAGTTCCTAATATTTGAAAATTAGAATATTCTAAAAGATGTTTAAATTCTTTAAATAATGAATATGGGTCTGTATTTTCTACCCAATCTTTATAGTTAAATATTTCAGCTTTCATTAATTTTCTTCCTTTTCATACTTTTTATTCTTAGGCATAATGTCAGAAAATGTTGTCTTTATGTTTTTCAAGTTCCCTTTATAAAACACAAGTACATTCTGATGCCTTCTCCCTATCTTCCTAGTTGCATTCATACTATTACCTGCCCTGAATGGGAGTGTACCTACACTGTTAAGGAGGATTATTTCATTGTAATAGATATATCCTGCTTTTTTCATAATATTAATAGTATTAGGAACTAAAGAAATATAAGCTCCTGTCTTTTTACTTCGTACTTCGCTTATCACAATACATGCAAACCTATCCTGTTTTAATTTCCTGTATGTTCTTCTCAATATCGTTTTGTATACATCAAAGAAACCATCATAACCCATAGTAGATAAATCTTTAGGGTCATCAGAATATACTTCCAAATCTGCATATGGAGGACAGCTAAATATGAAATCCATACTTTCGTTTTCTATATATTTTGACATATTGACTGATGTGTCACATATATATTTTGCATTCAACTTATGCTCATCACATTTTTTTTGGTTTTGGTCTGCTTGTTCCTTTCTTAATTCAATTCCTGTAAATGGTCTTCCTAAAAAAGCACTTACAAATCCAAATATAGTATCTCCTGCAAATGGATCAAAGGTAGTATAATCTTTTTCAGTAAACCACTTCACCATTATTTCTGCCAAACATGCATCAAGGATACTTATGCCTTGATTTTTCATTTGAGGAATTCCTTTAATTTTTAAGGTCTGTAATCCCAAAGCATCTTTTCTTGTTTGTCCTTCATCCTTTATTAATTCATCCCATTTTCTTTTCCTTGCCATCCATTCTCTAGTAGTCGTATCTACTACAGAAAATGGAGGTACACCAAAGTATGATGACATATTTCTTGCCATTTCGTCATCGTCTTCTCCAAATAGTGATACTTTATTCATATTATTTTTTCTTTTTCTGTAATAATGCGATTACATGATATATATTTTCAGACTCAAATTTGATTAAAGATCCATTAGAAGTAATAGTCTTAAATTTATCAATAGCATCACCAAAATGGTCAGGATTGATAAAAAATTCTAAATCCTCTCCTTTGTATGCAAATTTAATATCTTCTTTAAACCATCCACTATCATTTTTACTTTCAATATTAAAATTGTCTTCCGTTATATTGATTTTAATTCTTTCAGATTCATCTGCATTGAATGTACCACTAAATGTAGAAGCTTTTTCTACTGCATCCTGTATTGCTTCAGGAATGTCAAAACTGAATCCTTCTACATTTTGAAGTTTGTCTGTTTTAAGATATTTTGCATTCACCAATTTGCAGGAAAAGATAGCTCCTATGTCATTTTTAAAATGAATCCAAGAAGAATCTTTGCTGTATGATTTTGGATTGAAATTTGCCTTAACCAATTTATCGATATCCACAACACGTATCAGGAATTTGTGCATTCTTGTATCCATAGTAATTCTAGAATATCTAAATCTATCGCATGCTTCTATTTTATTGCCATTTATATGTAAACATGTAAGAATGACATTACTAATATCTCTACTGGCTGACAAACTTGCTACTTTACATAACTTTAAAAAGTCAGTAGGTAGATTCTGAAAGTTTTGATTTACAGCAATATTTTCATAGGGTAAATGAACGTCCTGTAATAATACTCCTGCTTGACTTGTTTTGGATTTGAATATCAATTCCTTTTCTGTTACTTCCACATCCAATTCTTTAACCTTGTACTTACTCAATAGTTTCAATAATGGATCTGCTTCTACTGCTCCTTCAAACTCTGCGATGTAAGGAAACCTTACAAGTATTTCATCATTGTATGCAATAATTTCTTCTTTATTAAATACAAAGGATGAAGATTGACTTATAATTTCCTTACTTGCCAGTCCCATTTGAACGGACTTTAGTACTTCTAGAAGTCCTTTTCGGTCTATTTTCATTTGTTCTGCCTCTTCTCTTTTTTTGGTTTAAATAAGTTTCATTTCCTGTATTTGGAAATGGTGAATAATTATCTTCTTGAACATATCTATTCTGTTCTACTATAAATTTCATATAGAATGAACCAGGATATCCAACTACCTTTCTATTTCTAATCTTTCTTACATTTATTTTAGTAGGAGATTCCAAAGGATTTTCAAGGTAGTCTTCTCTATGCAAGATTATTATATTGTCCATACCTCTGTTCCATGCCTGTCCTTCAGCAATGTCGAACTGAGTAGGTTCCGCTATAGTTTTTTTACCTTTGTCGAAAGGTTCCTTTGGATGTTCTACCACTGCCAAATGAAAGTCATTCTTATTTATAAATAGTCTAGAATCTCTTATAAATTCCTGTACATATAAATCTCTAGCCATTTGTGTTTTGTGTCTTACTAATTGATTGAATGGATCTATGATGCCTCCTTTGATACCATATTTTTTAACAAGTATTTGAAACTCTTTAAATATATTTTCTATGGTACAAGGTTCATTTTCAAGGGATACAAAAAAGAAATGAGCATCTATAAAGTCACATGCTGTTTCAAACTCTTCATCTGTACAGCATTTTCCTTTACTATCTTTAATAGACACTTCCTTACCTGTAAATACCTCTATCAATTCAATATAATAGTTTTCAGCACTTCCACTTTCAGGAGAGAATACTCCCCACTTCCATTCATCATGAATACTTTTTACCATTGATAAGTTTTTCAAATATGTTGTCTTTCCAAATCCTGGAAAGCCACTAAACAAAGTCATTTCCTTTGTCCTCCAAGTAAAGTGAGGATCTAATACAGGGTAATGAGTCGATGTTCCCTTTTCAAGTCCATATTTTCTTATTTTAAGTATATTTTCTTTTGTACTGGTTAAAGTTTTTGTTCCTTTAGAAGCAATCAACTTTGCATGTGTTACAGTCTCCTTTAAGGAAGCGATGCCATACTTTAACAAATAGTCATTGGCATCCTTACAATCCTTTAAATCTATTTTGTAACAATTACCTGTATTATATCTTCTAATCAATTCTGTTTCTAATTCATAACCTGCTTCATCTTGGTCTACAGCTATATATATTTTACTTAATTTGTCAAAATATTTATCGTAGTCATCTAAAAAATCCCAACCTTTATTTCCTACAGGAACCGATACTGTATTTTTACATTCAGCCTGTATATAACTTAGGCAATCATCTTCACCTTCTGTTATAATAATATAGGGTTCTTTTTCAAATAAAACTGCATTGACGAGAGCGTTATGATTGTAAAAAAGTCCTTTGCCTTCAGAACTAAATTTTTTGTTTACTGTTTTAAACTTCTTATAAAATATCTCCTCCCCATTTAAGTAGTTGAAACAAATACACTTCAATGTTCTATCAACCTCTTTAAAATAGTGTGATGTTCCTGTAATTTTATACTGTTTTGCTAACGTTAAATCTAAGCCTCTTTTGTTAAAATATTTCCTAACTTCAAGATCAACTCTTCCTTCTTTTTGCAGTGCTTTAAATTTGGTCTGAGCATTGCTTCTCTTTTCAAAAAATACCGTAGAACAATGGTTGCATCTACCAGCATGAATTGAACTATTGAAGCATAAACATTGTTGTGTAGATTTCTTTCGTTCATGAGAACAAACAGGACAAATCATCGAATTTTCGCCATCGATATTGTCAATGCTTATGCTGTATTCTTTTTTCGTAGTTTTGTCTATTATTATTTTTAACATGGCTATATTTTTTGTTTGTTGTTCTAGGTTGTTCTAAGCTACTTTTATTAATGCCTATACTTGTAGTGGCATTTGCTACTTATGTTTAATGTCTGCCCCTCTCTCGCATTGGTCTAGTAGTTTATAAGCTGGTTGCATATTTGTATTTGCCTACAAATTGTTTTTTATGTGATCTTGGTATGCAATCTCCATCTTCATCGTCAAAACAGAACTTAGCAATGTCATTAAATGACCATCCATTTCGCTGTGATACATCTTCAGGAACTTCATAATCACCAATCGAAAAGTTACTTCTAAAATATTCCCATTGTTTTTCCTTGATGATGTCATTCTCTGAAATTAATAATTCCATTCCTAAACCAGTAGGCATTTGTTTTGCCAACATAAATAAATTTTTCCTATAACAAAGTTCAAAACCTCTTAATTTCGTATATTCAATTTTCCATCTTAGGAATTCGATTGCAACATCAATTTCTGATTTCGGAAATTTATCATTTACGAACAATGCTGTGATTGCTTTTATTGATACGTTAAAATGATATTCAGGATTTCTTGGAAATGATTTCTGTGACTTCAAAAAATTATGATAGTTTGTTGCTATTTTCTCAATAACAAGTTTTCTTTTTCGTTCAACTATATTATTCGTTCTTTTTATTTTTTGGACTTTTTTTGTTTTTGGTTCTGCTACTTGATTATTTTTACTATTTATTATTTTTCTTGTTCTGATAATTTTAGTAGGAGAAGAAATTGAAGAAGAAATAATAGTGCCACCGTTAGGAGGCACTTCAGCGACGGCTGAAGAATTCTTTTTGTCTATATGAGTTTTTTCTCTTAGTTTGTTTTCTTCTCTTAGTCTATCTCTATCGTTACTTCTCGGCGTCATACCCTCGTTACTTCTCGGCGTCATACCCCCTCCCTCATCATTTAGTGAATTCGTGCCTAGAACAGCATTGGTATCATCAGTCGTTACTTTTGGTAATAACGATACAACCACTTTGGTAGCATCGTATGAGGTCTCTTCATTCATAAGATCATCAAATAGAATATCTGTATTGATTCTATAATAATTTTTATTTGTATTCCCTTTTTTTACAACAAGGAGAATGTTTCTTTCAATAAAAATTTCTTCTCTATTTCTTTGTATTTTTGGAGATAATTTTGTAAATTTTTCAATTCTTTCTCTTTGTATAAAAAATTCATCTTGGAAATATTCTTCCTTATCAAGTAAATAGCATAGATAAGATGCAGGATCTAATCCATATTTTTCTATTGCTTTATTATGGAGCTTAATGAAGTTCTTAGAGAAATAATTTTGTATAGCTAATTTTTTAATTTTATTCATAATTATAATTCCATTTTTGTAAAACTGCACTTACTATTTCAGGATGAAATAAATAAAATGGAGTATGGTCAAAACTCCTATCTTGTTTAGGATTTTTATGACACGAAATAAAACAATACTCCTCTAGTTCACTTAGTCCATTATTAATAGCACGTCTACTTAATACTCCCATCATAACGTCTTGTAATTCTTGTAGTGTAAAATGAAGGTATAATGATTCATCTTGTGTTCTTTTCTCGTCATTTTTTTCTGCTTCATCATTCCACATTTTAGCTTGCTTGCTTTGTTCTACTTTAAAATTATGTTCTTCTTCAAAGAAAGATAGTAACATACTTGTTTTCCAATTTCCTTGGAAAAGTTTGGAATAGGATTCCTTAACAATAAGGAAAGGATCATTTGGAATGCTTATAATGCAACTGGATTTCATCTTTTACACCTTTCATCAAGATATTTAATTAATTCTTTGTGCGATAATTTTAAGAACTTCATCATACATACCCCAGTTGATAATATAAAAAGTTTTTGCAGGAACCTCACGAATTGTAATATTTAAAAACCTACAATTCTTTTTTAAATCATTTTTTGATTTTCTAAATTCATTGTCAGTTAAAAGTGTTTCCTTCTTTAATTCATTGTCAGTTTTAAAGTATTCATCTTTATTAAAGTAATTAAATCCATACATAATTTGACTGAATAAAACAGCAGAATTATAAGAACCTGTAAGAATTTTGTAGATAGGATATACAGAAATAGGTCTCATATGTAATGTTTCCAACGGTGGAGTGTGTGTATTATTCATCTTTTAAAACCTTTCGTAGCTTGTATAATGCAGGAGTAAGTATTGGATACCAATATAACATTAACTTATTTAAGGCATTTATTCTAAGGTAAGAGAGCTACCCAATACCTACTCCTGAACTATCACAAATTGTCAATTTTAAAAAACTTAGCCTTAAATAAGTTAAGTAAAATAAAATACTACTTATTTTACCTATAACAAACTGTTAATTTATTATTTTACAATTATTTTACGCATCCTGCTTTCATACAAGAGCTTAACATACCCTGCCAGTTGTAGCTCCTTCACAATTTTACTTAAATAATGAGGATTCTTTTTGTCTGTAACTTCTGCCAATTCACTATTAGTCAAAAGACATACACCGTCTATAGAATTTACCTTAATTGTATCAAGTAGGAAACTCTGATATAGGTTTAAATTTTCATATGCACTCATAATATTTTCCTTTTTTATTGTTTTTATTCTTCTTCTCCAAAGTGTTCCATCCAGTGTAGTAAACCATCTTTTGCTTCCTTTGCAGATAACTCAGGAAATTCTTCTTGAACATATGAAACAGCTCCAAACATATTTGTTCTACCTACTGCTCTTAATTGATCTAAAAAGAAACTTACTCTTTTTTGCATTTCGTCATTCATTTTCTTATCCTCTTTCTTTTTATTTTTGTTTCAATTTCAAATCCATAGCTATCTACAATTATACATCTATCATATTCATTTCTACTCTTCCTATATGCCATTATAGCTTCATTTATATCAACTAGTCCATCAGTAATATCAATTTCCTTTCCTTTTTGTCCTATTACATAGAATTTATTAACTAAATATCTTAAAGGTATTGTTCCCATAATTACCTCCTACCTAATTTTTGCATCATACACACTCACATGAATAGAATTTTTATATCGAAAGGTCATTTTGTATCCTTTTATTGATGTTCTCCATTTCTTTTTACTTCTCCTCTTTTTTGATTAATTTTATTCATTAAATATTTCAATAAATTCTTATTTTTAGCACTCTTACCATCAATAGTCTGAGTAATAATATTTAACTTAGCATCTAATAAATCAATTATATATTCTTCCAGTGTATTTTCTGCTATCAAGAAGTATACATTAACAGAATCTTTTTGTCCTATCCTATGTAATCTATCACTAGCCTGTTCTATATCCGAAGGGTTCCAAGGAAACTCTAGGAATGCACAATTAGAACACACTTCCTGCAATCCATCAATCCCTGTACCAGCAGATTTTATATTTCCTATAAATAAAGGAATATCTTTTTTAATAAAAGCATTTTTAGATTCTTGTTTCTGCTTTGGAGAAGATCCTCCTTCCCAAACCACACACCGTTTTTCGTAATGCTTCCTCAATATTGAAACAGTTTCACGATGTGTTGTAAATACCACCAACTTTTCTCCTGAGAGAAGAAAGTCATCAATCCATTTAACAGCAAGTTTCATCTTACCTTTGATTATAATTTGCTTCAAGTATTCAATTTTAGTCATAGCAGAAATCTCTTCAATATTATCTTTATTTTCTTCTGCCCATAATTCTATATTTTCTACAGCAAAATTATATTCTTTGATGTTACTTATTTCTAATGGGATTACAGTTTTAATTTTATCAGGAAGGTCTTTTAAAACATCCTCTTTCTTTACCCTGTACATGACACTGTTCACCAATGTCTGATACAGTTCAGGAATGTTGTGAGCACCATTGTAATTGTACCCACATGGAGCCCAATAATCATCTTGATGACAAAATAATTGTCCAAATTGGAACTTACTTGGATATAATTCAGGTTTTAAAATCTTTAATATAGAAAATAAATCAATAGGACGAGATGTTAAAGGTGTTCCACTCAATCCTAATTGCCGTTTTGCATACTTGGATAATTTTAAACAACTTTGTGTCCTCTTGCTTTCCAACGATTTACAATAATGAATTTCATCGTAAATAATTAAATCAAAGACTTGTGTTACCAATTTGGTTTCCCAAGAAGCAATAATATCATAATTTATAATTAAAAATTCAGAATTACTTAATTTGTGAGGTGTCTTCCCATATAAAATTTCAATCCTTTTTCTACCAAGCCATTTTCTTATTTGAGACTTCCAATGTAATTTTACACTGGCAGGACAGATAATAAGGACTTTTTTAATATCTTCTTTGTAACTTGCCCATGCTAAAGAGGTTAGTGATTTGCCTGTTCCCATATCTAACGCCAGCAAGCAGTTTTCATCAAACTTTTTTATGTGTCCCAAAGCCATTTCTTGAAAAGGATATAATGGCAAAGATGTCTTAATAGGAATGACAGGCTCATTTTTTTTATTATACCATTCAAATAACTTGTTACCTAAAGAAAATTCTCCTTTGTTTAAGTCTTCGACGTTATCATGACAAAGAGAACATGTCCAATATTTTTTATTCTTATTGTGATATTTTCTTCCTTTCAACGTCTTGACAAAGTCAATCACTTCATAATCAAAACCAAAATAAAGGAAGATCTTATTTTGTTTCAATAATGCTTTCTTACGCATAATAGTTTACCTTGTTTTTATGGTATAAAACCACATTTATTTTAATTTATAGCCTTGTACAAGTACATTGTTACAATAGTTATACTACACTATAGCTATTATGTAATATGCTTGTAATAAGCCACAAAACAAAAGTAAGCATCCATAAATCAATATGGACACTTTTGTTAAATTTTATATTGATAATATTTTATTCTCAAAATCCTTTTTTAAATAGTAACATATAAATATCCATCCATTATCCTCTGAATGCATCCAAAAGTCACAAGTTTCTCTATTTTTCTTAGTGTCCTTTATTCCCATTTGATAATATTTGTACTTCATATCTTTTATATTAAAATTAGTTACATGACATCCTACCACAATTCCATTATAAGTAATGTCCTCGTAATAAACATTCCCATCCCCGTATATTACACCTGTTGTTTCAATTGTTTTCATTTTCGCTTTTCCTCTTTTTAAAAGCAAGCATCCATAAATCAATATGGACACTTTGGTTAAATTTTATAGGAAAAGATTATTCTTTCTCTTCATTGTTTCCTCTTCTATAATTCTTACAAGTGGAACCAATGCAAATACAGCTATTGTAGAAAGTTCCTTTACTTTTGGAATAACTTCCTTTTCTAATTTCTTATGATGTTCCTCACTTCCTTCTTTAATTTTATCTACAGCATCTTCAAAGTCTATTTCATTAAAAGCCACTTGTTTAGAAAGCTCATTAGAAATCATATTTGCCTCCATTCCTTTTTGTAATACTACTGCCATAATTTCAGCAATTAATTTCGTATCATTCTCAACATCTATTTCTCCGATATTTAACTCCATAATGCAGTTCCTTTCAACATTAGAATCCATAGTACTATGGATATTATTATTACTATATCAAAAACTATTCTCGTTATTTCAACATCTTCTTTATCATCTTTCATAGGAACTCCTCCTATGCAGTTTTATTAAATTTATTGATTTCCTCAAAGGCATGTACCAATCTAGTTTTACCATTACCAAACAGGATATAATTTCCCTGTTCAGCAACCTTAGTTGATTGCTCATGTTCTATATATTCACTAACTGCTTGGAATGCTCCATAACCTGTATTAATTATCCCAAGTTCTTTATGTCCTGATGCATCTCCAAATACCATTTGCTTAACTCTATTATTTCTATTTTTAAGTACAGGTGAACTTTCTTTAGTTACAGGATATAAAACATCAACATACTTTTCTAAATTTAGGTCAGTCATCTTCACGTCTGTAAGAGCCTTAAACATTTCATTTCTCTTAGTAAAGAATTCAGTCATCTGCAACCAATATTGCTGAACTTCCTCATATTTAATAACAATATCCTTATGCACTATTCTATTAATAGTAGATTCATTCTCAGTACCTCGTCCTCTAATAGCAGAATTAAACGTATTCTTACAAATTATTCTAATACTTGTAGGAAGTACTACGTTTGCTCTCATACCATCATGAAACCATGCTACACAAAGGTAGTTTTGAAGAATGTCCTTTGGAATTATTTCAGATTCATCATGGTTTAGTAACATCCAATTTGCTTTTCCATTTTCAAAACTACCACTACTATGATGCTTCCAAAATCCTTCTTCTGTTAATGGTTTAGTCCACTCAATAATATCTTCATTTTGGAATATCTCATATCTATTCTTAACTGTTCCGAGCGTGGAGTTGTCATCACTCCTCACCAATGCGTTTATTCCTGTTCCATACCACCTCTTTCTTGTATCAC
>Ga0307988_1000486_pt1 | contig 27604 bp, 22 predicted proteins | sample EllFjometagen183_FD_203166 | JGI IMG/M metagenome (GOLD analysis project Ga0307988, IMG submission 203166) | Marine microbial communities from Ellis Fjord, Antarctic Ocean - #183 | ecosystem: Environmental > Aquatic > Marine > Unclassified | place: Southern Ocean | collected 2014-10-08 | reverse complement strand
CTTTAGGTATTTCAGAAGTAGTTTCGGCAGAAAAACTTAATGTTTTTTTGCTTTCCATTAATACAACACAAAGTATTTCCTTATTGCCAACCTTTATTAAATGAACTAGTTCAACTGAATCCCGTCCGTCGGCAGCAATTATTGCTATTGAAGCATAATGTGTATATGAAGATACTTCTTTAGACACATTTTCTACCATACGCCTAAATGATTCCGGTTCAAGGTAACTTGACAGTTGAATAAATTCTTCCTCAAAGTTACTGAGACTCTCATCAATTATATTATTTACATAAAAACGGTATGCTTTTTCCATTGGGATTCTACCGGCTGAAGTATGTGGCGATGCGATAAATCCAAGGTTTTCCAAAAGTGCCATTTCATTCCTTATGGTTGCAGAACTAACACCGAAGTCATAATTGTTTGCAACAGTTTTAGAACCAACCGGTTCTGCACTCTTAACATATTCTTCAATGATAGCCCTTAAAATGGCCGTGGTTCTCAGGTTCATCGTTTCCTCCTGTTAGCACTCGCACATCGAGAGTGCTAACCTACACAAAAGATACCACCCAACCCCCTCTTTGTCAATAGTAATTTACAAATATATAAGGCAGCCTTTAAATACTACTAATTCAATACTGCCTTATTTGATTGAATTTAAAGTTCTTATAGAAATTCAAGTTTTATAGTTTATGAGAAATGCAAGATAAGCGAGAATTTTGTATGGATAAGCCAGTCAATTAGTATCTGACTGCATTAAAATAAAAGCTAATAAATTAACTTTTTTTTCCTGTAGTTTATGATGGATAGATAACTGTTCTTATCTCATGAGCACTCATACTGCTGAAATTTCTTATCTGAACCAATGTAATCCCTATTTGTCTTAGCCTAAATATCACTCGCATTTTTTCTTCAACAATTGGATGGCTCTTTAAATCCGGTATTCCGGATTCCGTGAGTTCATTAGTGTAGATAACTTTTGCCTCATCATCATAGTATCTTTTCAAATCAATTTCCAATATCATTCGGTCATCTATAGGAGATTCGAGAAATTCTTCAAGTGAAAATGGTGGGGTTAGAATATTATTCTTATTTATCATCAAATTAGCATAACAGACAATTTGATCATCTCCCTGAAACCCAACAAACTCCTCAAATGTATAAGGATGGTATTTAAAATCATTATCATATCTGGCTAAAACCTCAGGAAAGAAGAAATCCCCTTCTTTATTCATATAATCCTTAGCTGATGACCAGGCATAATCCCATGGTGACTCCATAAGCCCTGCTTTAACCGGATTTCTAAATATATATCTAAGAAGCCTGAAGAAATAAATTTCGTCATTAATAGGGATACTTTTATATCTTCTGCTAAAGAGTTTTCCTCTTCGATTATGATGTTTATTATAATATTTCGCAAACCTAGTACATAGACTAATAACAATTGAAGATATCTTTTTTTCTTTACCCTCTCTAATAATCAAATGAACATGATTTAACATAATTGCATGTGCTAAAATTTTGCAACCCATTTTTTTCATTACTTTTGCCATTATTTCTATGAATTTTCTACGGTCTTCTAATTCTGAAAAAACTTTCAATTCTTTGATAAATGTTAAAATTATGTGATATTCATTGTTCTTACTTTTTAGTCTGATGCAGTTCATGGTGTCCTCCTGTACAATATGTCATATTTTACCATTTATGTATAGTAATGTCAATATTTGTCATCGTTAAAGCAAAAAAATAAAGGCTACCTGTATATAAAGCTTATATGAATTTTCTGAAAACTTTATTTGCAAAATCCAGACCCTTTATTGTAAGTTTTATCCTTTTTCCAATTGATGTTAGTAAGCCTGCCTCAACGCACTCGTTAATTTCACTTTCAAACAAAGAAAATATATCCTGATTATATCTTTTATAGAAATCTTCAGTATTTATACCATCTATAAGCCTTAACCCAAGAATCATATATTCACTTATACTTTCAGTTTTTTCTATTGTTTCTGAATAAACCTCTGGTATTTTAAACTCGTTAAGGGATCTAATATACGTACCTAAATCTCCTGTATTGGAAAACCTTCTTTCATCCATAAATGAATGCGCGCCTGCCCCAACTCCAAGATATTCATCTAAAACCCAGTATCCTATATTATGTTTACACTCAAATCCCGGTAAAGCGAAATTTGAAATTTCATAATGGCGAAATCCTTTTGATGGCAAATATCCTAAGGCTGCCTTATACATGTTTCTGTCTTTTTCATCATCGATTTCAGGTAGAAGTCCTTTATCCAGCATATTCTGTAAGGGTGTATCTTCTCCTACATTCAGACTGTAGCAAGATATATGTGATATTCCTAATTCGACTGCGGTTTTCATAGAATTACGAAATCCTTCTTCAGTTTGAAGAGGATAACCATGCATTAAGTCAATACTAATATTTGTAAATCCTGCTTTTAAGGCATCCTTTATATTTCGTATAGCTAATGCCCTATCGTGAATACGTCCCATTATAATCAGCATATCATTTTCAAAAGACTGTACACCAAAACTGATTCTGTTGATGCCTGCTTCTCTAAATTCAGCAAGTTTATCATAATCTACAGTACCGGGATTTGCTTCAATTGTAATTTCAGTATCTTTAGTGAAATTAAATTTACTTAAGTTACTTAAGGCAGCCTTTATATATTTTGTGTCGGGATATGAAGGGGTGCCTCCACCAAAAAATATACTTGTGATGTTCGATTTGTCTAATTTTGGTGAATATAATGCAATTTCTGTGTTTAATGATTTAAAGTAACCGTCCATAAGATATGATTTATCATCGTATGTTACAAAATCACAGTAGGCGCATCGCTGCCTACAAAATGGAATATGTATATAAACCCTCAAATCCTTCATACTATGTATCCAACTTTAAAACACTCATGAATGCTTCCTTTGGTACTTCAACACTACCTAAAGAACGCATACGCTTCTTACCTTCTTTTTGTTTAGATAAAAGTTTCTTTTTCCTACTGATATCACCACCGTAGCATTTAGCCAATACATCTTTTCTATATGCTCTGACAGTTTCACGGGCGATAATCTTCCCGCCAATACTTGCTTGTATCGGAATTTCAAACTGATGTTTAGGAATATTGTCTTTAAGCTTTTCAGTAATTTTCCTTCCGCGGGCATAAGCCTTGGATTCATGCACGATGAAAGACAATGCATCAATTTTATCACCGTTTAACAAAACATCCAGCTTAACAAGCTTTGAACGAACATAACCTGTTACTTCATAATCCAAAGAAGCATACCCTTTAGACCGTGATTTTAAAGCATCGAAGAAGTCATAAATTATCTCATTCAATGGGATATCGTAGTTTAACTGGACCCTGGTTGTATCTAAATAAACCATATCAATATAAACTCCTCTTCGTTCCACACAAAGCTCCATAATGTTTCCCATAAATTCTGTTGGAACTATTATCCCGGATCGTGTTATAGGTTCCTCCATCCAGTCTATATCAACAATATCCGGCATATTTGCAGGATTATCTACCTTAAGACTGGTTCCATCATTTTTCACAATATTGTAAATTACACTAGGCGCAGTTGTAATCAAATCCATATCATATTCACGTTCTAGTCGTTCTTGAATTATCTCCATATGTAAAAGACCTAAAAACCCGCACCTAAAGCCAAAACCTAAAGCAATACTTGACTCTGGTTCATACAAAAGTGAAGCATCATTAAGTTTAAGTTTTTCTAGTGCATCTCTTAAATCATTGTATCTGGCTCCATCTGCAGGAAAAATTCCACAGAAAACCATAGATACAGCTTCTTTATATCCATGTAAAGGTTTCTTAGAAGGATTTTCTGCTGATGTGATAGTATCACCTACCCTGGTATCTGATACATTTTTTATGCTGGCTGTAAAATATCCTACTTCACCGGCTCTTAGTTCATCAGCCGGTATATAACCACCTGGTTTCATATACCCTACTTCATTGACCAAATGCTCACATTCTGTGTTCATCATTAAAATTTTTTGATTTAGCGAAAGAGTGCCTTGCATGACACGAACAAAAACTATTACGCCTTTATAAACGTCATATTTCGAATCAAAAATCAGTGCTTTTAGAGCATCATCGTCAGGCACAACCGGCGGAGGCAAATACTTAACTATAGCTTCAAGAACTTCTTCAATATTAGTACCGTTCTTTGCAGATACTTTAGGTGCATGCTGTGCCTCAATGCCGATAACATCCTCAATCTCATTTATAACATGATCCGCATCAGCCGCCGGCAAATCAATTTTATTGATTACTGGTAAAACTTCAAGACCATTTTCTATGGCAAGGTAAACATTGGCCAGTGTTTGTGCTTCAATTCCCTGTGCTGCATCAACAACAAGGATGGCACCATCGCATGCGGCTAGGCTCCGGGAAACCTCATATGTGAAATCAACATGCCCAGGCGTATCAATTAAATTAAATATATACTCAATTCCATCATTTGCTTTGTAAATCATCCGAACTGCCTGTGATTTAATGGTGATACCTCTTTCTCTTTCAAGATCCATGCTGTCAAGAATTTGGTCTTCCATCTCACGTTTAGTTAACAATCCGGTTTTTTCTATTATCCTATCGGCAAGTGTTGACTTGCCGTGATCAATATGTGCAATTATACTAAAATTGCGAATTCTGTTCTCAAAGTCTCCCATTGTATCTCCGTTTTTCTTGCTATTTCTCAGTAATTATAACATAATTAAATGAGAATTTTCAGAAGGACGATAGTATATGAAAAAACAAGTATTAATTGTATTTTTAATATTAATAATTTTAGTAACTTTAGGAGGATGTAAAAAAGTGAAATTTAATCAATTGGCTATGCCTGAAAAGGGCGAAGAAATAGCTATTATAAAAACAAACATGGGTGAAATTTATGTGCGACTATTTAAAAAAGATGCACCTGATGCAGTAGAAAATTTTACCACTCATGCTAAAAACGGATATTATGATGGTATAATTTTTCACAGAGTTATAAAAGACTTTATGATTCAGGGCGGCGACCCGACAGGAACCGGTAGTGGCGGAGAAAGCATATGGGGCTCAGCTTTCCCAGATTATTTTACGGGCAACCTTTTTCATTTTAATGGTGCTCTTTCTATGGCTAATTCAGGTCCAAATACAAACGGCAGTCAGTTTTTCATAGTTCAGACTCAGCCACTTAATACTAACCCAGATGCAGAAGCTTGGTTTAAAACTCAGACTTTTAATGAGACTGTTACTAAAAACTATATGGAAAATGGTGGGACACCCTGGTTGGATAACAAGCATATGGTTTTTGGACAGGTTTTTAAAGGCATGGACGTTGTTAATGCAATCTCAAACGTTAATGTTGACCTGAACTCTTCGAAACCTGATGAGGATATAGTAATGCTCACAATTGAAATATCTGAGTATACCGGACAATAATCTTATATAATTTTCAACTAAAAAAAGAGCCTTTCGGCTCTTTTTTGAATTTAATCCCATTCTAGTATTTGCTCTGTTGCATGTAATAACCCCTCAAATGTATCAGCTTTTTTTATTATATCAAATCCTCTTTTCCCTGCAGTCGGTCGAATTTTTTGAAATTGTACATATGGAGATTTTATTTCTATACAGTTAAATTCTTCAGGTTTTGCTATAAATTTTATCATAGCATCTAAGGCACCCTTGTAAATTATTTTACAAGACTCATTTGGAGATAAGTGGATTGCTGCAATATTTTTTTTGTAGTATTCTTCGTAGGTCATATCATCACCACTACCTGATAAAAAACACTCTTTTACAGATGCAGTAACCATATTCGGGCACCATCCTAATGCTTCTTTTGTAAAAGCCTTATCTCCACTTCCAAAAATAGGTGGAACACCAAAATTTCCGGCTCCGACAGCTGATCTTCCGAATTCTCCGAGCGAAATATCATTAAGTCTATAATCTATGACAGTAAAATTACCAGAATGTGCCATATGGGCCCCTTCTGTTCCTGCTTTTGCATGTTGTCCAACCCAGGCAACCGCATCAATTTTCATTTTTTCACATATTTGATGTGTTTGAATCAATCTTATATATTTTGCCTTTTCGTGTAACAGTTCAATATCGATAGCACCAGGTCCATGTCCATCATTTACAATAACTTCATCAGCACCACCATCAAAAATGCCCTGAATTGCAGCATTTGTCTCATTAGTTAAAAGCCTAGTTGCTTTCTCATAATATTTTGAGTTCAGCTGAGTCCAGTTATCTTTATCTACAACTCCTGCAACACCTTCTAAATCTGTAATTATTAATATTCTCATCACTTACTCCTTAAAAAACTTATCTCTAATCGCCTCAAATAGCATAAAGTTGCCTTGCTTGGTAAAATGGGTATTGTCAAAACGCCATTTTTCATTAGGAATTCCACTAAAAAACTCAAATAAGTTTATATATGGTAAATCAAATTCCAAGGTAGCCTTTCGTAATATGTCTAATATCGGCATTGTAACAGTATTATCACCTCGATATATATTATCACTTCCCCACAGTGGGTCTGTTGTTGTTGAATGTGGTGGCGATATCAATAAAATCTCACAATTTTCACCTTTTAGCTTATAAATTAATTCATACAAGGCAGCCTTGAAGCTTTTTGGATTATTCATTCTTCGATTATTTGCTCCAATTATCATTATGCAAAGGTTGGGGTTGAATTTTATTATACGTTCATGGGAATTCTCAAGCAACCATTCTGCAGTTTTGCTTCCGCTACCGGTGAGAAAAACTTCAGTTTTCGTCTTAGCAGTACCTACTAATTGAATAAGGCTGCCTCCTTTGATTTCACCAATTAATTCCGGCTGACTTTCTATCCATTTATAATAAAGCCCCCCAAATAAATCTTCAATTCCTGTAAGATTTATTTCTTGACCTACTACATTGAACAAGACACCCTTTAAAGGATGAGTTATGAAACATGTATTTTCAAGGCAGCCTTTTATACATATGTCTGAATTGTCTTCAGAGTTTAGTACAATCCCCTGGTCTTCAAGAGGCAGCTGGGATGAGTAAGGCACCCTTTGATTGTGTTTTTTAAAAAGGACGGTGTTTATATTTGGGGATTCTATTTCAAGTTTACATCCAGGAATCCAACCAAGACTATTTAAAACAAGGTAGTCGCGCAATAGGAATGACCAGGACTTCATTGAAAAGGGACAATCCAACGCATTCATACGAGGTTCTTCTACAAAGTCATACCTGTTGTAAGCAAGGCTGTCTCCGGTAATAACCACAGAACAATCCTGTTCCAACAGGTATGATAAATTTCGCACGTTGTAAAACGTCATATATATTCCTTATTTAGTATATGCTTTTTCTACTTTTTCAAATGCCCGAAAAATCAATTCAGCTTCTTCTTCTCCCCAGCTTTCGTAAATATGGAGATTGAAACTTTCAGCTAGAGACTCATCAACATTCGGAAGGTCAAATCCCTCTGTATAAGAACCCTTATACTGGGGTGCAGTCCATGGAAATCCACCTGTACCATATGCCTTCTTATTTACAAACCAATCCATCAGAAATGGTCGAGCAAAACTATAATCTTTAAGCAAAGTGACACCTTCAGCCTCGACAGCACTCAGAAATTCAATTTTTTCACAGTTTACTGCATCTTCCTTAAATCTTAATCTAAAAAACCAATAAGATGGTTCGGAACCTTCTAAAATTTCCGGAACTTCAATGGATTTAAGTGATGCAAATTTCTTAGAAAGAGAAGCTACTAAACTACGTCTTGACTCAACAAGTCCCTTTAGCTTTTTCAGCTGAACAATACCAATTGCAGCTGCCATATCACTAAGATTAAAGTTAAGAGATGCCACACAATTTGTAGAACCATCAGGTAATCCAAAAGGTTTTCCTCTGTCAGCATACTGGCGAATCCTCCAATATGTGTCTTCGCTTTTTGTAAAAACCATACCGCCCTGTCCGCCTGTATTAAAATGCTTTCCAAACATTGTTGAAAAAGCAGCCACGTCACCGAATGTTCCCACATATTGTCCGTTAAGTTTTGAACCATGTGCCTGAGCACAATCTTCAAGTACTTTTAAATTGTGCTTTTTAGCGAGTTTTATTATTTCAGGCATATCCGCAGCTTCGCCCATAATATGCGAAACAATAATAGCTTTTGTATATTGTGTAATCAACTTTTCAATCTGCTCAGCATTGGTATTGTAGCAACCGGGTGCTACATCAGCCACTACAGGTATACAGTTATTCATTACTATAGGCATAATTCCACCCGGATCTGTTACCGGACTGACTATGATTTCTGAAAATGGTTCAATATCCAGTGATCTTAGAGCAACATAAACAGCCGTTGTGCCTGAATTGACTGCGTCAGCATAACCACCACCCATAAAATTTGAAAAATCTTTACATAGCTGTTCTTCCTCTTCTCCGTTATATCCGGACGCCTGACCTGTTTCAATAGACTTATCAAACATTGCCATCACTACAGCTTTTTCTTCTTCACCAATATTAAACCGATTTTTCAATCCGCCATCAATTAATGCAGGTCCACCATTTATTGCAAGTTGTTTCATTAAATCCCCCATAAAAAACCTCCCGACAGTTTGTAATCATTATACAACAGCGGGAGTGTTTAAAACATAGCTTTTATTACCTTTTATTTAACATATTTAGTTTTCCTGACAGTTATCAATTTGCTTTTCGAATAAGTTCTCCTTCATCAAGGCCTGAAATTACTTCATAAAATACACCGTCATTCATTCCGATTTCAAGTGCTCTTTTTACAATATCATCTCCAACAATAACATAAGTATAAGGATTTGCCTCTGCAGAATATACTGCATTTATCGGAATTACCACTGCACCTAATGCCTGCTCAGTAATATTCCTGATTGTAGCTTTCCTATTGAATCCAATATCCGGTGGTATCTGACTGCATTTAAAATGAATATGGTTATAAGCGGGGTCAAATCCAAATTCAACATGATATGAACTGAAATCCCTTATAAGTACGACTTCATACTCATATCCCTCATATATGACCATTGTGGTGTCACCAATTTCAAGATCAAGCATAGCAAACTCTGCATCATTGAACCCACTCGTAGAAGTAGAAGTAATAAGCCCCTCAAAAATGCCCTCTTCAACTTTCGAAACGCCAAAAGCCTCGCCAAATGCATTATCGCCAATATCGAAATTCAAATATACAATAACGCCATCTGACGGAGCATATACATAATGAAGGTCAAGTTCTAACTTTAAATCTGAAAGATAATTTTCCCCAGATTCAAGTGTAAGTGCTGATAAAGCAAGGGTGTATCTGTCGATTTTACCAGTTTCATATAATACTTGATTCTGTTCATAAGAAAGCCTTATCTTTTTAACGTTTATTTCCTGTATTAAAATCTTATCTTTGATTACATCGGTATTGAGTTCCAGTACAAGAGCACCCTTATTAACCTCTTCTCCAAGAGAATAATAAATACTGCTGACCCGCCCGGTGACTTCTAGTTCACCTGTGAAAAGTACCGTTGGTTCCGGTATGTAGGTTGCTCCCAGGTCATACATTAAAACTAGGTCGCCTTTTCTTATCTCAACAGAAGGCATTATAACCCTCTCTGAATCAATTAATTCCGGGGTAACATACTTCACTTCGGAAGGCAGGAAATATGAACATGCTGAAAACATCATAAGAACGATGAAAGCAGTTATAGTAATTATTATTTTCTTTAACATATATTTCCTCCGGTTAATTTATAACCCTCTGTATATTATCCTAGTGTGGATTGGAGACTACTAGTTCTCCTTCTTCGAGGCCAAATAAAACCTCAACCATTCCATTATCTGATATCCCAACTTTTATATCACGTTCGCTTTTAATACCATTTTCCATTACATAAACATAATATCTATTGGCTTCAAAAATCACACTATCTTCGCTGATCTGCAGTGCGTCCAATCTCATATCCCTAAGAATTCTTACATAGACCAACGTTCCTGTTTTTTCAAATGACTCATGAATAAATTCCGGTTTCATTATAGTTTCTGTACCATTTATCTCAATAATTTCAGCCAATACAATCTCAGTACTGCTTCTAATCGCAATCTCAAGAACATCACCTTCTCGTAATCCTTCACTTTCTTTACTGTCAAGCGATATAAATATTTCCGATTTATCTGTAATAGTTGCAATTGGACTTTTAGCTGTAATAAAATCACCCGGATCTGCCTGCATCTTTGTCACAACACCACTTATTTCAGCTTTTAATTCCAATGCTTCATATTGCATAAGTATGTCATTGTATTTTAACTCTTCATATTCAAAATCCAGTTTGATTGATAGCATCGAATTCTCATTATTTCCAGTGGATTCATATTCCAGTTTAGCCTTCTCATACTTTAACCGGGCTTTTTCATACTTTATTGTCTGATCTCGTAATTGTTTATCAAGAGTGCTGCTGTCTAATACCGCAATAATGTCTCCGGCATTAACTTCTCGATGTAAATTCACAGTATATTCTTTAAAGTATCCGGTTACATCAGTATAGTACTGAGTGACTTCTTCCCGAGGGATGCTTTTTGCAAACAGCACTTCGTTAATAATGAAATCTGCTTTTATAACAGGTTCTGTTACTATAGGTTTATCTTCTTTTTCATAAGTAAAATCAGCAAACGGATCTTTCAGTTCTGAAGTACACGAATTCAATATAAAAATGGCTGATAAGGCAATTGCCATTAAAAAGATTTTTTTTATTGTTATGTTAATCTTCACTGGCTATCCTCTTCTTCCTGACTGTAAATGACTATCTTGTCACCTTCCAACTCCATCTTAATTCTGCTGTTTCTGTCAACACCTATATCCTTAAGATAATCTTCCGGAATCTTAAGTCGCCCATGCCTGTCAATCAACACCATTTCTTCATGGGTATCTGAATCCTCAACACCGCTCATCCTGTCCAGTTCATTCAGCTCTTCGCTATAACTTTTTTTACGAACAAACTCGCTGCTTGTTTTTCCATCACTTATAGCAACTACTCTATCAACATTTTTTGCTACGCCTCTGTCATGTGTAACTATAATAACTGTAACACCGGTCTCTTTATTAAGTCGTCTCAATGCTTTGAATATCTGAGTAGCTGTGGTTGTATCTACCGCTCCGGTAGGTTCATCTGCTAATAAAATCTGTGGTTCATTTGCCATGGCAATTGCAATGGCAACTCTTTGCTGTTCTCCGCCGGACAATTCTCTTAGTCTGTTATTCATTCTTTCATCAAGTCCAACCAGTTTTAATAAATCAGCCGCCCGCTTTCTATAACCGCTTTTCTGGGCAATTACCATTGGCAGTTCAACATTTTGTCTTGCTGAAAGGTATGGGATGAGATTTCTGGCATTGTTCTGCCAAACAAATCCAACAGTACTTTTTTTATAAACCGTAAGGTCGCTGTGTTTTATCCTAAGAAGATCAATACCATTAACAATAAGTTTTCCGGCTGAAGGTCTGTCTAATCCACCTATCATATTCAAAAGAGTTGACTTACCGCTTCCACTGTTACCGATAATAGCCATCATCTCGCCATATTTTATATCAAGGTCAAGTCCCTGAAGGGCTACAACTTCTGTATCCTTGGTCTTATAAATCTTAACAAGATTCTCACAAGTTATAACGTTTGTTGGATCAAATTCCAACTCCTCAGGATCAGCCTGAAGTACGCCGTTTGTGTTATTAAAGAATTTCTCTTTAAGTTTCATCTACTACCTCACCGTCTTCAAGTGATATCACATGATCTGCAATTTCATTCATACTGGGATCATGAGTAGTCATTATGACAGTAATTCCTTCTTCCCTGACAAGTTCCTTAAATAATTGTACTACCTGCAGTCCCAAATGGGTATCCAGCTCTGCAGTAGGTTCATCTGCAAAAACTATTCTGGGTCTATGAACTATAGCTCTTGCTATTGCCACCCTTTGCTGTTCCCCTCCGGAAAGCTGATGCGGTTTATGATACATCCTTTTGGAAAGCCCAACTAATTCAAGACTTTTTTTAACAGTTTCAGACCAGTTTTTTGTGTCTTTACCAGCTACCCTGAGACCAAATTCAACGTTTTCATATGCATTCATAACAGATATCAATGCAACTGACTGGAAAACAAATCCAATTTCTGTTCTCCTCAATGCGTCTCTTTCATAATCCTGCATCTTTGTAATATCATGCTTATCCAAAATTACAGTACCTGAAGTTGGTCTATCCAAACCACCCATAATATTCATTAATGTGGTTTTACCGGACCCTGACCTGCCCTTTAATATTGTTAACTCTTCCTTTCGGATGTTAATATTTATATTTTTTAATGCATGGATAGTCTGGCTTCCCTGAACAAAGTCCCTGCAAATATTTTGTGTAATGTATATGGTCATTTATTCCTCCGCTAGTCCTCTCCGAGTTTAACTGCCTGGTCCATTTTGATCTTGGATGTAAATCTTGTAATTGCACTAATACCAATCACCAGCATAGTTACTACAATCGCATATATTCTAATATAGTCCTGACGTTCATATGCAGTAATGTAAGGTATTACTCTCTCAGTACTTGCATCTACAATCTGGAACAATGGTACAAAGAGCTGACTTGTTATACCTCCGATTATAATACCCATAATAATTGCAACTGCTGATATTAAAATCTGTTCCCAAATTATTATCGAAATCAGTTCTCGTTTTTTAAGCCCCATTGCCCTGAAGATACCAAACTGCAGAACCCTTTGCCTGATTGATAATATCCAAAAGATTACAAAACCGGCTCCGCAAATTATCATAGTAACAAGAAAGTCAAGTGTAAGCATACCATTCATTCCATGCAGCATTGGGTCTTTTTTCATTTCTGACACTTCATAATCTGTATATATTGCATTTAACAATGGAATTTCGTTTTCATCCAGATAATTATTTAATTCGCTGTCAAGAACACCCTCTTTTTTAGAAAGCCAAACAGATGATGAGAATTCTCCTATTGAAGCTCTTAACATGTCATAGTGCATTACACACAATTCCTGTATTTCACCATTGCCCTCTTCATCAATATTTGCGAATCTATTGTATGAAGGCCAGTAATCAGTTGTAGCAAGTAGTACAGCATCTATATCTGTATCATCGATCCTTATATACATCATATCTCCGGGCACGACTTCAAGTTTTTCTGCCATGCTCTTAGAAATAATAATTCCTTCTGGAAAACGAGCCAAGAGGTTCAGATAATGATTTATATGAGTGTCATACAAATCTTCGCGATACCAAATAACATTGCCAAATTCTTCTGGTGTAACCGCCATCAATTTAACATCTTTTGATCTCGTTGATTTTCTTGAACTTGATCCTACGTCAACTGTCATTGTTGCTACTTTTGTTAAATCATTTAAGCCTTCAAATTGAGAAATCAATTCAAATGCCTCTGATTTCTGACCAGAATCGGAAACATCAACAAAAGATTCATCATCTGCAACTCCAATTTCTCCTATATTAAGAATAATTGGTGTACCCTTTTTATATCTTATTTCGTCTGTTGTATTTTCATTAATTGTCCTAGCTGAGTTTGCATTAAAGATACCAATACCAAGTGCTAAAATGAGGAAAATCATTATAAACTGCCTCATATTGCCGCCTCGGGCAACATAGGTAAATGCAGCATACATAGAAGGTTTCCAAAAGCGTCTGCCCAGTCTGAATATAGCGTCAACCAGAAGTGGATAAATTCTCATGAATACAAGGCTGACACCTAATATGAAAAATGTAACTGCAAAGAATACAAGATAATCAACCTGACCGCCCTCTGTAAAACTAATGGCATCTTTAAATTTATTGTAGTTAAACAGTGCATATGATGCTATCACTAAAAGCACTACATCAAGGTAAAATTTCTGCCAGAATGGTTTTCTCGAAAATACCCCTTTGCCCTGTTTAAATTCCACTATTGTAAATTTAGATGCTTTGAATGCAGGAACAAGTATCATACCAATGAATAATATAGCACAAGCTCCACCATATACAAGGGTCTTCCATCCAATAGCAACATTCATTGCACTTCTGTTAACGAATTCCATAAACCCGTTGGATGCGCCTATAAGCCGAGTCATATAGTATGCCCCGAAAACGCCCAAAACATATGCAATAATACCGATTATTACACTTTCTCCAAAATAAATACCAAATATCTGCCGTCTGCTAGCTCCACGACTTTCCAACATGGCAATTTCATTCTTTTCCTGTTCCATAATCAGCTGTGCAATCATGGATACATAGAAACTTATCATTAATAATACCGGTATTACAAGTAATAGAAGCAATCCTGATAATTTATCAGCTCGTGTTAGATAATCTGTAATAGTAGCTTCAAAGGAAAGTGATTGTTTCAGCCGTCCGTAATTTTCAGCTATCCAATTATAATTATCATCGAGTCCATCTAAAACTCCGGGTGCATCCTTCATGCTGAATTGGTAATAGTCATATGCATAATACCAATCACAGGTCGCAATTGACATATTTCGTTCATTAATTATGTTGTTTACATATGTATCATAGTCAAAATAGATGCCATAATAATCCATATTGAAAAATGGAGTCATCTCTTCTTTAACTTCAACAACCCCTACGATTTTATAGTTAAGAATATATTCTTCTTCATCTTTATTAAGGGTTAAAGTATATATTGTACCAAGAGAATATCTGTTTCTCTGCATTGCATCCGAGGTTACAATAGCTTCATAAACTTCACCTTCATAAGCATCGTTATCTATGCGCGTTGTACCGGGGTCGAACATTTTTCCCTGCAATAGATTGACCATTTCAGGAAGCCTGTCCACGGCATATGTGTTTGCCTTTCCTGTTGAAACAGATTTGAAAGTTTTTTTTGCCTGTATTTCCTCAAGAAGTTTTGCCCACTCTCTTTGATCTAAGAATATTCGGTTAGGAGTACTGACAGTTTTATAACTGGTAATGATATCCATAGGAATATCTGTTGACATCCACTCTTCTATATTAAGGGTATACCAATCAAATAATTCCTTTTTTTTATCTGCATCACTAATATTTGAGAATATACCTTCAAACTTATTAAAAGCCGGATATACATTTTTTATTTCCTGGTCACGTTCAAAATCCTTTATCAGCATGCGCTGGAGAATTCCATCTGAATACATCGGTATTGCACCAACAACTGATACAGCAAGTAAACAGCCCACAATAAGACTTAGTATCAGCCATTTGTTTTTTATCATTTTTCTAATGATCAGTTTAAACAAAATTCTCTCCCGCTTTAGTTAATAATAACCAATTCACCTTCTGTAAGACCAGACGTAACTTCAATCCAACGTCCGCTGCTTATTCCGAGATTAATACCTTTTTCAACTGCAACACCATCAATAAGAACACGCACATAACTCATGCCTCCAACAGTTTTTATTGCCTGTCTGTCAATTACAAGAACTCCCTGGGCACTATCAACTGGTATTTCTACCAAAACCGTACTACCAAGCTTCCATTCATCAAGCATATACTCAGGTTCAATTGTTACAAGTGAGCCCGATATGGCTGATATTGTGCCATTTAAAGCATCTCCAAAACTTTCCAATATTACAGGATCTCCAACACTTACAGGAGATGACCTGACTTGTGTAGATGAACCTTGTAAAATAATATCGTCATTTCTTACAAGTGTAATTATATTTATCCCGGTATTGACCATTTCCTCAGGTTCAAAGTCCATAATTGTAAGAACAGTTCCTTCAATTTCAGAAACCAATAAAGAACCGGCTTTTTCTTCTTTTAGATCATTATATCTATTAACAACATCTTCAAAATCGAGTTCTGCTATTCTCAGGTCATAGCCACTAAGAGTTCCTGCATTGTAACGCTCAAGTGTTCTTTCGTATGATAATTTTTGTTTTTGGTAAGTTATTTCCATATCGCGCAGTTGAGTATCAATATCACCGATGTCTAATATTGCTAGAATATCTCCTGGTTCTACAACGTCCCCCTGAGAAACTTTAAATTCTAAAAGTGGTGCATTGAATTCGGTAAAACTGTATGTGACTTTTGTTGCCGCTTTCCACTGTGGAAAAAGATTTATTTTTTTAGCAATGTCCATCCTGGTGACGGTCACTGTCTTATATTCAATTTCTCTTGCTTCTTTTATTGGCGGTGACAGCCTTTCATCCTCAGTAGGAAGTAAGCCGCAGCCGGTTGAAAGCAACAGTGAAACCAAAAAAATAAATATTAAGAAAAATTTATACTTCATACCCCGCCTCGGTCTTCGTTTTACTAAGGATGATTATAGCACTAATTATTACTATTTTTGCCAATTTATTAAAAAATTCATAATTTATTAACATTTAGATGTTGTATTTGTATATTCCATAAGATTTCCTAGATTTTATAGAAACAAATTTTATATGTAACTGATTTTTATCTCATTTAATATGTTAAAGTATCCATATCATAAGCAACGGGGGTTTGGATATGTACAACTTTAATAATTTATCACTGAACTTTAAAAAAAGAGCAACACTTTTGGTTAATCATCTTACTGTCAATGAAAAAATCTCACAGATGCTGCATTTCTCTCCGGAAATTTCGCGACTTGGAATACCTGCATATACATGGTGGAATGAAGCTCTTCATGGAGTTGCACGTGCCGGCACTGCGACAGTTTTCCCACAATCTATTGGTATGGCTGCCTCTTTTGACACAGAGCTAGTTTATGAATGTGCCTGTGTTATATCTGATGAAGTAAGAGCAAAACATCATGAATTTCTAAGGCGTGGCGATACCGGGATTTATAAAGGGCTTACAATATGGAGTCCAAATATTAATATTTTCCGTGATCCCCGATGGGGGCGTGGTCATGAAACATATGGTGAAGACCCCTTTTTAACCGGCCGTATGGGTGTTTCGTTTATTAAAGGAATGCAGGGCGATGATGATGTCTATTTAAAAACTGTTGCAACAGCAAAACATTATGCAGTTCACAGTGGGCCTGAAAAATTACGCCATTCTTTTGATGCTGTAGTTTCACTGCGTGATTTATATGAAACTTATCTGCCTGCTTTTCGAGACTGTGTAAAAGAAGGAATGGCATACTCAGTAATGGGTGCGTATAACAGAACTAACTCAGAAGCATGCTGTGCCAGCCCTACCCTTTTACAAAAAATTCTAAGGGATGACTGGGGTTTTGAAGGCTATGTTGTATCAGACTGCAATGCCATACTCGACTTTCATTTGTATCATCATCTTACAGAGCATCCTCATGAGTCGGCTGCAATGGCTGTTAAAAATGGCTGCGACTTGAATTGCGGAAGAACATATACACATTTAAAGGCTGCCTTTGATGAAGAACTGATATCTGAAGAAGAAATTGATATTGCTGTTTCCCGACTTTTTGAAGCAAGAATGAAACTTGGAATGTTTGATCCCCCTGAAAGGATGCCTTACTCATCAATTCCCTATTCAAAGAATGACTGTCGTGCTCACAGACAAAAATCTTATGAAGCAGCCTGTAGTACTATGACTTTACTTAAAAATAATGGAGTACTTCCTCTATCTAAAGATATTAAAACTATTGCTGTTGTAGGTCCAAATGCTGATGATCGCGATGTACTTTTTGCAAATTACAAAGGAATTGCTTCAGAAACAATAACATTACTTGATGGGATCAGGGAAGCCGTCCCTGGTGCAGAAATATACTATTCTCTTGGTTGTCACGTAAGCAAAACCGAACTTCGTGATGATGAAACCTCCTTACTATCAGAAGCAGTGTCATGCGCCATGGCAGCAGATGCTGTAATTATTGCAACCGGAATTAACAGTAGAATTGAGGGCGAAGAAGCAGACCCGAGATATCCTGAATTCGGAGGCGGAGACAGAACTGATATAGACTTGCCCGGACTTCAAAATAAGCTTATTGATCTTTTATATGAAACCGGTAAACCACTGATTACAGTAAACATGAGTGGAAGCGCGGTTAATCTTTGTAATGCCGATGATAAGTGTGATGCAGTAATGCAGGCATGGTATCCTGGTTCTTTGGGTGGACGGGCAGTTGCCGGAGCATTATTCGGCGATTACAGCCCTTCTGGAAAACTTCCTGTGACATTCTACAAGTCAATTGAGCAACTTCCTGCATTTGATGATTATGAAATGCATGACAGAACTTATCGCTTTTTTAATGACACTCCCCTATATCCCTTTGGATATGGTCTTACTTATTCAGATTTTGATATTTCATGTAAGATAGATAACACTGATAAAATAACTGCTGGTGAAAGTCTTTCAATAAATGTTAATGTTACCAATAAGGGTCCCATTGATGCCCGGGAAATCATACAAATATATATTGATCCGCCAAAAAACGGCGCAAAAAATCCCAATCCTGAATTAAGAGCTTTCAAACCTATTTTTATTGATACCGGATTAACAAAAGAAACCTCATTTATTATTGATGCAAGAACAATGTCAGTAATAAATGATGAAGGTCAAAGAATTATAACTCCGGGCAACTATACTATTTATATAGGAACCTGCCAACCGGATGAAAGAACATATGAATTAACTTCCAAACGTTCCTGTAAACTGGTATTTGAAGTAACCTCCGAAGCTGACCTGATACTAGAATACTAAACAAATTAATCACTGAACAATTAGTGTACTATTCATAATTTAGCATATAGAAACAGCAGGCGCTGCCTGCTGTTTTCACCCAAATAAGACGATACTTATTTATGTCTTAAAATTATACTTCTTCTAAGTTGGTTTTACTTCTTCCTTAAAAATCAAATTGACCGGTTGCATTGGTGAAATAGTAGAAACCGCATGTTTATATATTACCTGCTGTCTATTATCAGCTTCTATTACAATTACAAAATTATCAAAGCCTTTAATTATACCTTTCAACTGAAATCCATTTGTTAAATAAATAGTTAGTGGAATTCTCTCCCTGCGTAACTGATTTAAAAATACATCCTGTAAGTTCATTGACATTGATTTAGACACAATGACTCCCCTTTCTCTTTCTAAGTATATATTAACCTAGAAATGAGCTTATTTCAAGCTTGTTATCAGTAACATTCCTAATATTGTGAAAAATTTCACCTTTTATAAAAGCATAGATTTTAAGATATCATCAGCAATCTTATTAACTTCCGATTTTCCGTCCACTGGTATGAATTTGGAATCTTTATATCGTTTGAACCATGTAAACTGACGTTTTGCATAGCGCCGTGTATTTCTTTTTAGTAAATCAACATATTCAATATAATCAATTTGGCCTTCAATATATGCATAAGTTTCCTTGTACCCTATTCCCATCATACATTGATCATCTGACTTAACTCCAGCTTTTAGCAATGCCCTAACCTCATCAACAAGTCCGGCTTTTAGCATCTCATCTACTCGTTTTTCTATGTGATTATATACAAAGTCCCTTTCAGGCCATAATACAAATATTCTATAATCAAATTCGGCTGGTTCTTCTAACGTATTTTCCATATATTCTGCAAGCGTTCCATTATAACTCTCAAGTATTTCTAAATACCTGATAACCCTTCTGGTGTTATTTGGATGCACAGTAGAAGCTGCCTTTGAATCCCGTGTCCTTAGTTTTTCATATAAAAAGTCCTTACCTTTGCTTTCCAAAAGGTTATTTAACTCTCTTCGAATGTACTCATTACCTTTATCTATAGAGAAGTCTATATTTTTAACTAATGCATTGATATAAAGACCTGTACCACCTGTTATTACAGGTAACTTTTCGCTGTTTAAAATATCTTTTATACAATTTATTGCTGATACTTTATATTCAGCGGTACTGAACTTATCAGATGGACTTACTATATCAATTAAATGATGATTAATATTCTTTCGCTCAGTTAAAGATGGTTTTGCACTGCCTATGTCACAATCTTTATATATTTGCATCGAGTCAGCATTTATTATTTCACCTTCTGCTTTTTTAGATAGTTGTATAGAAATAGCTGTTTTCCCCGACGCAGTTGGCCCTGTAATAACAAGCACTTTTTTCATTACACTATCCTTTTGAATATTTTTTCGAGTTCTCTGCGGGTTAGTTTAACAATAACAGGTCTGCCATGAGGACATGTATAAGGATTATCGAGATTTTTCAATCGCGAAATCAATGTTTTTACTTCTATTTCACTAAGAATAGTATTTGCTTTAACAGAACTTTTACATGCCATAGTGTAAATTGCTTCTTTTTCTAGTAGCATATGTTCCATTCCAGAATTTTTGGCTATAGCATTAATAGCTCCCCTGAAAACTTGCTCTGAATCTTTTTCTGTTATTTCAGAAGGAATAGAACGAATTACAATATCGCGATTTCCTATAAAATCAAACTCAAATCCCAGTTCTTTAATCATCTCAATATTATTTTCGATTGTTATGGCTTCAGTTTCATCAATAGTTACAACAACAGGAACCAACAGCATCTGTGAATTCATTTTTCTTTTTCGGAATCTTTCAAGTAGCCCCTCATAAGTAATTCTTTCATGGGCTGCATGCTGGTCAATAAGCAGTATTTCCATATCATTTAATTCAAGAATAATAAATGTATTAAACAGAATTCCCAAAAATCTTCCTCTGTCTAGAATATCTATACCAGGTAAATGCTCAATAATATCTTCTACTTTTTCTTGGTTTACATTTGTATCTGAAGTTTTATTCCCATAAAATGAATCCCTGGCTTCCATGAGATTCTCATGTAATTTTCTGGTTACTTCTGTATTGATAGGTTTCATTAATTCAGAATCTCTAAAAAATGAAGAATTAACCGGTTCTTGATCTGTGGGAATATAGTTTATTTCTCTTTTTATTTTAGCTTGTCTGTCTCCACCGGACGCCACACCCTTACCGCTTGCAAGAGCTGATTTAATTGATGAGTATACTGCTGAAAAAACATCATTACCTTTAGCAAAACGAACCTCGGATTTTGCAGGATGCACATTCACATCAACCAAACGGCTGTCAAAATTAATGTTCAAAATATAGAATGGGAATTTCCCTTTCATTATTTCTGTTTCATAAGCTTTTTCAACTGCAGCTGTAACTTCTTTACTTTTTACATATCGACCATTAATGAATGTAGTCTGGTTTTGCCTGTTGCCCCTTGCTGCCAGACGGTTCCCGGCAAACCCTGATATTACATATGTATCATCACTATAGTCCACTTCGTAAAGATTCCCTGATATTTCCCGGCCATACACACAAAAAGCTGCATTTTTCAAGCTGTCGTCACCTGGTGTTCTGAGCAACTCCTCTCCATTGGAAAAATACCTGAAACTGACATTTGTATGTGAAAGAGCCAGTCGTGAAATTATATCAGTACAATACCTTGCTTCTGTTGTATCATTTTTTAGGAATTTATATCGAGCAGGAGTATTGAAAAAAAGATTTCTGATAGAAATTGTTGTTCCTCTTTCCCTTGATGATTTTTGTTTCCCCTCAATTCTACCCCCGGAGATTTTTATCCTTACACCTGATTCACCGTTTCCCACCGATGAATTCAAATCAACTTTAGCTACACTTGCTATACTTGGCAGAGCTTCACCTCGAAACCCCATCGTACTAACTTCTTCAAGGTCGCCTGCAGTCTTTATTTTGCTTGTGCCATGACGTTCAAAAGCCATTTCAACATCATCCGCCATAATACCCCTGCCGTTATCTGTAATTTTTATATGGGATATCCCACCTCTGGATATTTCAATTTTCACTGCTGTAGAGCCAGCATCAATAGAATTTTCTACAAGCTCCTTAACCACTGAAGCAGGTCGTTCAATAACCTCACCGGCGGCAATTTGATTGGCGGTATTTTCATCTAATATAATTATCCTGTCCATATCCACCTACTGAAGTTTATTTTTCATTTCAAAAAGTTTATTAAGAGCTTCGAGAGGAGTCAGATTCTGTGTATCAAGTTCTTTTAGATTGCTTATAACGTATTCTTCTCCCTCATTTCGGCTGTTATAATCCATAATGCTAAGCTGGCCATCTATTTTAAGTCCATTTTTAATTTTTTTTCTTTTTCCAATATCATTACTTTCAAGTTCTTGAAGTATTTCAGCTGCTCTGTTAACAACTCCTTCGGGTACACCTGCAAGATGAGCTACCTGTATGCCATAACTTTCATCTGCACTTCCACGTACCACTTTACGCAGGAATATTACATCTCTTCCTTTTTTCTCGGCAGTGATTCTATAGTTTTTAACCCCTTCAAGGTTGCCTTCAAGCTCCGTAAGCTCGTGATAATGAGTTGAAAATAATGTTCTGCAGTTCTTTTTGTGACAAATATATTCAATCACTGACCATGCAATTGCAAGACCATCAAAAGTGCTTGTTCCCCTACCGATTTCATCAAGTATAAGCAAGCTCTTGTCAGTGGCATTTTTAAGAATATCTGCCACCTCACTCATTTCAAGCATAAATGTACTCTGCCCGCCTGCAAGGTTATCAGCCGCACCTATTCTGGTAAATATCCTGTCTGTAACACCTATAACTGCACTATTAGCGGGAACAAAGCAACCAGTCTGAGCCATTAGTGTTATTAGTGCTGTCTGACGCATGAAAGTTGATTTTCCTGCCATATTCGGACCTGTTATTACTGAAACCCTGTTCTCAACATTATCAGAATATGTGTCGTTGGGAATAAATCCATCACAATTTGGCATTTTCTCCACAACAGGATGTCGCCCACCCTCTATTTTAATTTTAGATTCATTTATCAGCTCAGGACGCACATAATTTTCTCTGTCAGAAACCTCGGAAAATGCACCTATTGCATCAAGTTGGCATAAAGCTGCAGATGTTTTTTGAAGAGACTTCCCAAATGCAGCAAGTGATTCTCTTACTTCAGTAAAAAGACTATATTCTAGGCGAATTAATTTTTCTTCAGCACCAAGTATCGCCGTTTCCTTCTGCTTAAGCTCCTCTGTAATATACCGCTCGCTGTTTGCCAGCGTCTGTTTTCTTATATATGATTCCGGAACAAGGTCGTAATATGAGCGCGTGACATCAATATAGTAGCCAAAGATCCTATTAAAGCCCACTTTCAGGGATTTAATTCCGGTATTTACTTTTTCTGATGCTTCAAATTCCAGCAGCCATTCTTTTCCGCCGCCTGCATCTTTTCTAAGATCATCAATATCAACATTATACCCATCCCTAATAATGGCACCTTCTTTTATACTAAGCGGTGGTGAGTCTACAATTGCTTGCCCTATCAGATTGCTTACTTCTTTTAAGCTGTCTATGTCATCTCTTAGCAGGCATAATGCTGTTGACTCCGCAGGTTTTAGAATTTCTACTATATGAGGTAATTGATCAATAGAGGTTTTTAATGCAATTAAATCCCGACCGTTTACACTGCCCATAATAAGCTTTGAAGTAAGCCGTTCCATATCATAGACATTTTTTAAAAGCTCAAAAAGATCCATTCGCATCATGAATTTATCTTTTAATTCGCCTACTGCATCCAGTCGCATTGTAATGTCATTGAGGTCCATCAAAGGCTGTTCAAGCCATCTCCTTAGAGTTCTTGCTCCCATACTGGTGACTGTTTTATCAAGCACCCACAGTAAAGATCCATATTTTTTCCCATCAGTTAGATTCGCTGTGATTTCCAGATTTTTCCGTGCAGTTGAATCTAATACCAGAAATTTTTCAGGAACATAATAATCTATCTCTCTTATATGGTCGAGTGATGCCTTTCTAGTTTCTGAAACATATTTTAAAAGACCTGCAGCTGCTTTAACCCAGATATCATAATCATTGAATCCGGTTTTTTCCAGCCGCCCTTCAAGATATTCTTTATTATCTTCAAGTTTAAAATACCCTTTTTCTTTTCTAGAAATATACGCACCGGTTTTTTCCCGAAGCACCTTCTCAAGTTTATCGTCTGTCTCCCCGGATATAACTATTTCAACAGGATTAAATTTAACTATCTCATCTATTAGTTTTGAGTATGTATCTCCCCAGGTTATCTGTGCAGAATGAGCATCACCAGTGGATATATCACACGCCGCAATCCCAAAACATGAGCCTTCAGAATAAACAGACAACAGATAGTTGTTTCGCTTTTCGTTTAACATAGACTCTTCTGTTATGGTACCGGGCGTTATTACACGTACAACATCCCGTTTTACAATACTTTTGGTAGCTTTTGGATCTTCAATCTGTTCACATATTGCTACTTTATAGCCTTTTTCAATCAATTTAGCAATATAATTCTCTGAACTATGATGAGGAATACCACACATGGGCGCTTTTTCCTTCATCCCGCAATTCCTACCGGTCAGAGTTATCCCGAGTGCTTTAGATGCCTCAAGGGCATCATCAAAAAACATCTCGTAAAAATCCCCGAGTCTGTAAAACAAAATACAATCACTGTATCTATCTTTTATCTCAAAATATTGTTTCATCATCGGAGTATATTCTGCCAAAATTATACCTTTCTTAGTTGCATCCGCTACATCCGGAGCAGTCATCAGATAAACATCCTGTTATCCCATTTGTAATCTCTTTATTTATCATAGCTATAAGTCTGTCAAAGGCAGCCTTTGATTTAATCATATGTGCAGTTGGTTCATATTCCATAATTTCTTCATGTTTGCTTTTTAGAATACCTTCAATCATTTTCAAATCTTCTTCAGTAGCACCTTCTCTGGCACTTTTCATGTATTCCTGCTGTAAAAGTTCCATGTCCTGAATGAGGCCTGCTCCATCTTCATCATTATCCACTGCTTCCTGAGCTGATGCCATCATAATATATTCCTGTGTTTTTAAGATTTCATCAGCCAATTCTTTTGCTTTTTTAATTACTTCCATTTTATAAATTCTCCTTCTAAGTGCCATGTTTTGGCATCATTAATATATACTTTAGCAAAGCTGCCCGGTTGTCCACCGGTTGCTTTGAAGTTTACTATTTGATTGGCCTCTGTACGGCCTGTCAGTACGTCTTTGTCTGTTTTACTTGTCCCTTTAACCATAACTGTTTTCTCACTCCCTATTGATAATAAATTTTGCTCAAGAGTAATTCTGTTTTGAACCTCTAAGAGTCGGTTGAATCTATCATGTTTTACCTTGTCAGGAACAACTTCCATCATTTCTGCAGCCGGAGTTCCCTGACGTTTTGAGTAAATAAATGTATAAGCAAAATCAAATCTTATCTTCTCCAAGACATCAAGAGTTTCCAGAAAATCCTCTTCAGTTTCCCCTGGGAATCCTACTATTATATCTGTACTAAGTCCGATGCCGGGTATCATGATTTTTGCTTTTTCCAGCATACCTATATAATCTTCTTTTGTATAATTCCTATTCATTTTCTTAAGCAACCTACTACTGCCTGATTGAATAGGCAAATGAAGATGATTGCACACTTTTTCAGTATCACGGATGGCTTCAATAAGCTCCTGCCCAAAATCTTTTGGATGGCTTGTCATAAATCTAATCCGCTCTATTTTTTCACACTGCCCGACTTTTTGAAGAAGCTGTGCAAAGCTGATTCCACCATCATATGAATTAACATTCTGGCCAAGTAGCATTATCTCTTTAATACCCTTATCCGCTAGTTGCTCAATCTCTATAATTATATCTTCAGGCCTACGACTTCTTTCACGGCCTCTAACATATGGCACGATACAATATGAGCAAAAATTATTACACCCATGCATAACAGGAATATAGGCCTTTGCGGATTCTTCCCGCACTACCGGCATACCTTCTACGATATCTCCTGCTCGATCCTGCACTTCAATCTGTCTTTTATGTTTTGTCAGAACTCCATGAAGAAGCTTAGGAAGAAGATGCATACTATTGGACCCAAAAACTATATCTGCATATGGATAGCTCTTTTTTATTTTAGTAGCCATTCCATCTTGTTGCATCATACAACCGCATACAGCAATTACAAGCCCGTTTCCTGCGGTTTTCAGCTTTTTCATTTCACCCAAATGCCCAAATAGCTTTTGTTCTGCGCTTTCACGCACACAGCAAGTGTTGAAAATTATAAATTTGCACTGAGTTTCACTTTCAACCAAGACATATCCCATTGATTCAAGCAGTCCTGCTATTTTTTCACTGTCGCTCTCATTCATCTGGCATCCGAATGTTTTAACCATATAACCCGGATTACTATCAGCATTTATGTTTTTTACATAATCCGCAAATTTTGCGTTTTCATCTATATATTTTATCATTATTGTCATTATACCAAAATACAGGGCATGCTTAACACCCTAAAATAAAAAAACAGCAAAAACTCCTCAAGGAGCTTTTGCATATATTCTTCTTTTTTATTTGGTTTTACCTACTTTAATTCCCGTCTGTTTTCAATTATTGTGTCAACAAAACCATCGAGATTCTTTTGAACCTGAGCTAATATACTATCTGTATATTCAAGCGCAGAATTTCTAATGACTTCTGCATCACCATTCGCCTGTTGTTTTATTTCTTCTGCAGCATTATTTGCCTTTTCCATAATACCCGCTGCTTTTTTCTTAGCCATTTCAACTAGCTCATGTTCTTCAACTTTATCCTGAGCTTCGGTTATAATATCATCAGCTTCCACATGAGCTTCTGTAATTATTTTTTTTCGCTCTTCACTTATCCATCTGGCTTGCTTTAATTCTTCTGGCAAGCTTACTTTTATTTCTTTAAGTAACAGTCCAAGCTCATCAGCATCAATCATAACTTTTGATGACAGCGGCAGTTTCTTTGCCTCTTCAAGAATTTTTTCAATTGATGCTAACCGTTCATAAACTATCATTTTTAATACCACCTTTACCAAATTTTTTCATTATATCATCACGAACTAATTCGGGCACAAGCCCTTCAATATTGCCATTATTTGATGCGATTTCTTTAACCGCTCTACTGCTTAGAAATGAATAATTGATATTAGTCATTAAAAATATCGTTTCAACACTTTCATCAAGACGCTTATTTAAAAGAGCCATCTGAAGTTCATATTCAAAATCAGATACTGCTCTTAATCCCTTAATAATTGCAGCTGCACCAGTCTTCCTTGCATAGTCTATAAGTAAACCAGAGAAAACAGTTACCTTAACATTTTCAATATCTGCAGTAACTTTTTCAAGCATTACTTTTCTTTCTTCAGTACTAAAGGAAGGTACTTTTTTATCATTTATACCAATAGCAACAATCAGCGAATCACATCTCTTAGATGCACGTTGTATTATATCTAGATGTCCCGATGTGACAGGATCAAAACTCCCTGGGCAAATCCATATTTTCATTCAATGTCTCCTGACTTAGTTGCCTATTTTATGATTTGTAAAAACTAAAATTAACAGCGCCATAGCGCCTTCTTCCACTGCATCTGAAATCTGCGATTTCTTCAGGCGGGACTTCTGTTTCGCTATGTTCAACTATTAACATACCATTTTTAGCCATTATATCATTTTCACTTATTTTTTCAATTGTACATGTAAGCAACTCTTTGTCATAAGGCGGGTCCATAAAAATGCATGAATACTTTTCTCTAACAATGTCCTTTAAATCA
>Ga0307988_1000485_pt1 | contig 27669 bp, 17 predicted proteins | sample EllFjometagen183_FD_203166 | JGI IMG/M metagenome (GOLD analysis project Ga0307988, IMG submission 203166) | Marine microbial communities from Ellis Fjord, Antarctic Ocean - #183 | ecosystem: Environmental > Aquatic > Marine > Unclassified | place: Southern Ocean | collected 2014-10-08 | reverse complement strand
CAGGATCTTTGTACTCCTTTAAAAGTTCGTCCAGTAATTCATCTCTTATTGCCATGTGTAGTCCTCCTTTGTAATGATTAACTATTATACCTCAATTAATCATTTACACAGAATTTCCTACACCCTCCTTTCCTCGGCAATACTTGTTGAGTTATGTATATGTATTATTGGTATTTATACTATCATAAGAAAAAAAATATCAAGCATTTCTGAATCTTACTGTTACGCAGTTATCCTGACCCTCTCCCTTTACTCTGCATTAATTCAAATCTCCTTTATATTAAAATTGCATACTTTTTTTTACTTGTTTGATGTTTGTATATTAGTTTTTTTTGCAATACAACTCTGGTTAAACAGGCATACGCTTTTTGAAACCATTAGTACTGTTGTGAAATTTCTAGGTATGAGTAACAAGGTTATTTGTTTTTCTCTGATCTTTGTTTTAAGCTACCTGTTTTTTCAGGTGTTGCTTCTCCCACCTGGCAGCTGGGACAGCATGACTTACCACTTGGCCCGAGTGTTAATGGCTATTCAGGAAGGAAGCCTTTTTTTAAATAATTTCACTCACTATCCGCAAGAAACATTCCCATGGGGGTATGATATTTTAGCATTTTTGTTTTTAAGATTTTATTCTGATTTCGGTTTGGCTATCTTTAATTTTTTGAGCTATACCGTTATAATAGCAGGCACCTATAGTCTGGTTAATAAGGTTTTTAAAGATTCTGATTTAGCTCTTACTGTTTCTTTTCTCATAGCATCTTTAAAAGTTGTTGTCCTTCAGGCCACCAATACGCTTCCTGATATCTTTACTGCTGCTATTGTGATTGTTTGTTTCCTGGCAGCTTATGGTTTGTCCCGTAAATGGAGTGGGGTTCACCTTTATCTATTAATCGTTTCAATGCTGTTCGGGTTAACAGTAAAAAGCATTTTTCTTATTTTTGCGTTACCTTTCCTTTTTTTCTTTTCGCTATTATTTCTAAAACAACATTCCTACAAGAGCCTATTCACGGGATTGAAGCCAAAACAGTACCTTGGCATCCATTTGGTCCTACCGCTAGGATTGTTCTTATGTTTGACATTATTCTGGGCTAATAATTTCAGCAATTATGGCCATATTATAGGTGAAAGAAGTTTTACCCAGGGACACGTGAATCAAGACGGAGTTATGGGGGGGCTATCAAATTTGTTACGTTTTGTTTTGAGAACAACAGATATGCCTGAAGAGCTGTGTGGTAATGTTGTAACTGAAGTCCATAATAAAATATTGGGGAAAAATCAAACCATAGCTACCAGAAACCCACGTTTTTGGCCTCCCAAATTAGAGGGCACGCTTAAATCGCCGGAAGGCAGTTCATGGTACGGCCTTTTAGGAATCCTGTTGGTTATACCTGCAGTGCTTTACAGTCTGCTAAGGGGGAAAGGGTTTGTTCGTATTGTTGCCCTATCACTTTTGGCTTTTTGCTGCATCACTTTATATAAAGTTGTCTGGATGCCTTGGAATGGACGATTCTTCATCATGTTTTTTGCGGGTAGTGGAGTGTGTATTGCGTTTGTGCTGACAAAGTTTTCACAGAAAAAATGGATAAAGCTCCCAATAACACTGCTTGCTTTATTTACGTTGTTTCAAGCAATGTTGTTAAATGATCAAAAGCCTTTTCTGTATCCTCGGGAGTCTTTGCTGTTTGTAAAAAAACTAGCCATTATGGATACAGACTACTTTGCAAATAAATTTTGTCAAACAGAAACCTTATTTCCACGCTGGCTTAACTATGTAGTTAAAAGAAATTTATATACTGAAAATCACTATAACAACAAGAATCTGATACCTGTATTTTCTAACTCATTAGAGCCAGGTAAACGTTTACTTATTGTTGGAAGAACAGATAGCTGGGTATTCCCTTTTTTACTTATAAGGCCGGATGTTGATATAACTGTTTCCAGACCGGAGCAAATTTTTGTGAAAGGCAAGATATATAATATTAACAATCGAGACGATTACCGAAGCATTAAGGATTTATTTGACTACCTTTTGATTCTTGAGGTGGAGGTAGGTAAGCACATCAAAAAAGAAACCGCTATTTTTTATCTTTCACAAACCCCGGTTTATTCAACCCCCATATATTTCTTTAAATTGAACTGATAATGAGCTTGCCGCTGTCCAAGACAGTAAGGCTGTTATTGCTACATGAGAAAGCTACTCAAGGCGTTCTTAGGGTTTATTTTTTAAGGGCTTTTTTGTTCAAAATTAAAAAACATCTAGGAGGGTTTATCTTATGGCTAGAATTTGCGGTGTTGAAATCAAGCCAAGTTAGACTGGTGACGTTTGAAAATATTTGAAATGATCGCCGATTAAGAATCGATGTTAATCTTTACCGCTATTCTAAACGTTTAGGACGGTGAATAAAGTTGATAGGACTGACATGTTTTGAAAGAAGAGCTGGTTTATTCAATATAGCCTAGCGTCCTAAGCTGCTCTTTTATGTTCTGGTGATCCTGCGGGAATTCGTCAAAGAACAGAGCCTCTATCGTCTGAGGCCCACGATCCGGCTTTATTTTCAAGAATTTTCTGATTTTATCTGGTAAAATTTTCGTCTTTCGAGAGGATTTTGTGAAAGGTTGAACATTTTCGATTCAGCTGGTCGCATCTCCAAGGGCCGTGTAATTAGTGCACCCGTAGAGGGGGTAGACGTTAGACGTTATGCCTACCATTCTTGATTTGGTCGGAATCTCGCCGCATAACCTCACAGTCCAGGGACAGAGTTTGGCACCAGTCCTTCGCGGAGACCCTGAAAAGAATATAAACAGATCTTTCTATCTCTTCAGAGCTCAATAGCCTGTGCAATTCACAGGTTTAAGGCCTATGTTAAATAGTGCGAAGTTCAATACTAAGAAAAGGGTTACCAGAATAACACAAAATATCATGTGATATCTACCCGGACAATAGGGGGTTACAAAAAATATACGGTATGATAATATTATGATTAAACTTGTATTTGTTTGAGATTCACTGTGATTTATTAAGAGTTGAAACATTATTATTTCACATATAGACGCGGTGCGCTGATATCTTATGAATGCTGCTAAAGGATGAGCTCAATGGTTGGTATGACTATAGAGAAAAAGGTGCTGGGTTTGATTCTCGCCCTCTATTTTTTGTTGGCCTTAAGCTATTCTTACATTACCCCGCTTTGGAGTCCGCCGGACGAAGTCCGTCATTTTTCTTATTGTGAGTATATTGCCCGAAATCATTCTCTGCCCTATCTTGATGCGACTATGGAAGGCGGGCATATTACTCAATCGGTACATCCTCCATTATATTATCTGATAGGCTCTTTTTTTTGTAGAGATGTCAACCGTCCTATTCAGGAAACAGTTTTTATCGATGATGGCCCTGGCGGATCAATTATTTCGCACCCTTATAATGAGAGTAGATTTCCATATTCCGGAAAAGCGCTGGGCGCCCATTTACTGAGATTATTTTCGATTTTTTGTGGCGCATTAACTGTTTGGTTGGTATTTAAAATTGTATGGCTGATATATCCCGGAGCTCTGCTTTGTGCCGTGCTCGCCTCCCTTTTTGTTGCAACCTTACCCCAGTTTTTGCATATCTCTGCTTCAATTTCAAATGAAAATCTGAGCACATTCCTGTCGGCTCTTTATATGTTTTATCTATTGACCTTTCTTCTGGGCCGGCTATCAAAAAAGACAGTACTTATTGCCGGCATAACGCTGGGTTGTTGTTTGCTGACCAAGTCATCATCGTTGTTTTATGTTCCGCTCACAGTATTTGTCTTTAGCTGGATCTGGTTTCGTGATCGAAAGAAAAAATATTTTATTAGCCTTGTTGCCATTTTAGCTGTCGGAGCTGGGCTTTCCGGATGGTGGTATATTCGAAACTGGTATTTTTATAACGATCCGATATTTACCAAGGCTTTGGAAGCATTGCAGCCCTGGTCTCTGCGGTTGCGTCCTTTAAATTTTGATTATATTTGTGAGGTTTTTTCACGATCATTCGTCTCATTTTTTGGAAATTTCGGCAGTATGCAATTCCCTATCAATTCGGTACACTTATCTATTTATGCCGGATTGTCCTGCTGTTCTGTTGTGGGATTGATAATATATCTGAAAAATCATTATAAAAGATGCGAAGCGAGTCAAAGTCTTATTACTCTTATGGTTTGTCTTCTTGGGGCCTCCTGTTTCTTTATCCTGGCAAATATTCGTTATAGCATGTTTATGGGGCGTTACTTTTTTGTTGCTATTGCACCAATTGCTGTATTTTTTTCTGTAGGTATTTTAAATTTTTTACCGAAGCGTGCTGGGAAAATTTTTTCTATAATATGTCTTGTGCTTTTGGTAGCGGTGAGCATTGATGTTCTTAGGAAAGTTGTCATTCCGGCTTATCAGGATTTTTATTTAAAAAAAATGACCGATCAAAATGATTTTAGCTGTTTGTCTGAAGTTGTTTCTGAAACCAATTTAATTCATCAAACTTTTGTTTCGCCGCAAAATAATTTAAGTTGTGTCCGGGTTTTATTTTCTGCATCTTCAAAAGATGAAGCATTGCTTAGCATTAAGGAACACGGAGTGTCAAGTCCGGTCCTTTATTCAGCTAAATTTAAGCCGGATTTGCTCAGCCGTTTTCAGTACAGTTTTTTCATGTTTCCGCCAATTGTTGATTCTAAGGGAAAAAAATATGATTTAATGGTATCTTCTGCTGAGAAAACGACCATTTCTTTGTGGTATGCACCGAACGACCTGTATGCGGGCGGCAAGATGTATGTTAATCAAGATTTGGCAGGTGGGGATCTTTTTTTCGCAACGTATTACTGTGATAATTCTGAATTTGTTGGCAGATGGCACAAATCAGGACAGGTTATTACTAAACAAAAGCCTTTTGTTGATTTTAGTGAGTTACAGCTTTCCTATGAAATGGAGAAAGGTTTTAAGACAAATTCCGCTGTTCAATTGAAAATTGATCAGGTAATAAGCTCACAAGCCGTTGAACATGATTGTAACTGAGATTATTATAATAATTTATTTGGATATTTAATGCTTATTCGTAATTTAACTTTATTTATTATTATTTTTTTTATACCTCTGGCCATTCTGGATTATGCTCACTTTCCTTTTTCAGACGGTGCTGAACATGGTGCCGCAGTTCAAGTTCTGGCACAAAATTTTATTAATCCGGATGACCCCATGCTTGACGGCAATTATGGCGGTTCTGCCCGTTATGTGCCCAGCATCTTTATAATGGCAGCTTTTGTAAGAGTAAGTGGCCTGGATGTTTTAATTGTAATAAAAATATTTTCGATAATTTTTTTATTGTTATTCATTTATTCAGTTGTTCGCTTTGCACAGCTCTACATTGATAAGTCTAAAGGTTCTTTTTGTCTTCTGGCGTCGCTCCTGTTTTTGTGGGGAACTGGATGGACCGGCGCAAATGCCTGTATGTTTTCTGCAATTATATATACGGCCTACTTCCCTTCTGTCGTGTCTTTTTCACTTTCGCTGTTAGCGCTATATTTTTTATTGAAATATCTGCAGGACGGGAAAACGTCCGGGTTTGTTTGGTGCTGCATCCTTGGCGGAATCGGATTTGTTAACCATCCGTTAACCGGAGCTTTTTTTTTCATAGCTGTTTTTTTTCTGCTACCTGAAAGATTAACCTCACTTAAACGTTGTTTGGTTTTATTTTGTTTAATTATTGCTGTTTCTTTCTGTTTCAGCTTACTGTGGCCTTATTATCAATTTTTTGACTCATTTTCATCAATAGCATCGGGAGCAATGGCTCAAACTGATGATTATCAAATGACCTGGCAATATTTGCATTCTAATCGATTGCTGCGAATAGGCCCGGCACTTGCTGCTGTGCCATTGATTCTTATCTTAATGTTTAAGCATAAGAACCTTATGGTTACAGGTAGTTTTGTTGTTTTTACCTTTATTTATGTGTTTGGGTATTTTACCAAAACCAGTCTTTCTGAAAGATTTATATTTTTTATCGTATTTACATTGCAACTGGCTTTTTCTTTGTTCTGGACATCATGCTGGAGAGAGAACAGCCGAATAAAAAAAGTTTTTTATTCGGCTACGGTTTGTTTAGCTGCCTGCTTCCAGTTTTATTTTGTATTTGGTGAATTTATTGCGCCTGCTTTTACTATTCGAAAAGAGAACTCGTTTATTTCCGGGTATTCTTCTCCGAATAAGGTTTTTAAAGACTTGAGAAAGTATTTAAACGAGGGTGATGTTGTTTTATCGGATATATACTCCTCATGGTCTTTGCCCGTTTATACAGGTGCTAAAATTATAGCTCTTTGGCATACTCCGCCGCATATTAAAGATAATTTCGATAGGACCGAAGATATAAATAGGTTTTTTAACCCAGCAACCAACAATACAGAACGAAAGCATATTCTTGACAAGTACTCGGTTACACATATATTGTTAAACAACTATGTCAATGGTGATTCTAATAAATTAATTGAACCCCATATTAATCGTTTAGGATATTCTGTAGTCGCTAAAAATGAAGACTATTCAATCTTTTTAGTTAAAAATTAACCCTGATTATAAGTTAAGGTATGATAGCTATGGGTCGTTTATTATTTATTCAGGATAACGGTGTAAATGAAAATATCGGTCTCATGTCAATAGCCGGTATGCTTAAAGCCGACGGACATGATATTGACCTAATCTTAACTGATGAGCATCCTGATTATCTAAAGTTAGTCGAAGACTATAATCCCGATTTAATCGGATTTTCTTTTATGACCGGCAATCGTCGATGGGCCTTTGCCACTGCAAAGAAAATAAAAGATCAGACCGGTAAACCAATTGTCTTTGGAGGTGTTCATCCTACCCTTTTTCCGGAAGATATTGATTTTAGTTATGTTGATTATGTTTGTGTCGGTGAGGGTGAACACGCGGCATGCGAGCTACTGAATGGAATTGTAAACGGCACAGACTGTACCCAAATTAAAAACCTTTGGGTGAAAGACGGTAATGAGATCATTAAAAATCCGGTTCGTGATTTGATACAGGATTTTGACGCCCTGCCTCTACCCTATCGAGAGATCTATTATAAATATGCGTTTATCCGTGATCTGCCCATTAAGCGGTTTATTTCCGGTATCGGTTGTCCTTACTTGTGTACTTTCTGTCACAATCCAATGCATATTAAAATGTTTAAAGGACACGGTAAATTTGTTCGTAAAAAAAGTGTTGCGCGGATTATTGCAGAAATCAAAGAGGTTAAAGATAACTATGTTCTCAAACGGGTTCATTTCTCGGATGACCTGTTTGTTTTAAACAAGAACTGGGTTAAAGAGTTTCTTGAAGCCTATAGGCGTGAAATCGACATTCCTTTTTCCTGCAATATCCGGATAGATCGTGTCAATGAAGAAATGATTCGGGACATGTATGAAAGTAAATGCTGGGGAGTGTCCTTCGGTATTGAGTCGGGTAGTGACAGGATCAGAAACGGTATTTTAAAGAAAAAGCTGAAAGAAGAAGACATTATCAACAACTCTCGGATAATAAAAAAATATGGGATCAAGCTCATTATTACCAATTTGATGGGACTTCCGTCTGAAACCCTGGAAGAAGCCTTTCAGACAGTTGAGATTAATCAGCGGATTAAGGCGGATTATATCCGTGCCAATGTTCTGGTTCCCTATCCAAAAACCGGTGTAGTCGATTATGCTATTGAGCGAGGTCTATTGCCGGATGATTTCAGTATCCATAACTTTGACCAGGTGATGCGCACAGCATTAATTAAATCTCCCTATTCCCGTGAGTTTGAAAACTTATGCGCTCTTTTCAACCTTACAGTTAAATTTCCAATCATTACCCCGCTTACCCGTAAATTGATTAAGCTGCCCTTCTCCCGGGTTTTTTCCATATTAAGGCTTTGGGAAGCTTTTGAAAATATGCTTTATCACCAACTTTTTAATATTGCCGGATTTCGCTATACTTATCACATTGTGAGGAATGTTGTCAGAGATGTCTGGAACTGAAAAAGAACAAAACACCTTAGAGAGTTATTCACGAGAAGAAGTTCCCTGCGTTATCTGCGGCGTTCAGGATGCGGAATTCCTGTTTAATGCTCCGGAAAGGATTGTTAAGTGCCGGCGTTGCGGCCTGGTATATGTTAACCCCCGGTTGGATGTAGAAAGTTTGGCAAAAGTTTATTCCAAGGATTATTTTGTCAGTGATGCGGACGATCCCGGCGTGGATTATAAAGCCTATGCAAACTATATCAGTGATGAAAAGGTTATTCTCCGGTCAATGAACCGCCGTATGAAGAAAGTGGAGAAATATGCTCTGGGTAAAGGACGGGTCCTTGATGTCGGTTGCGCAGCTGCATTTTCACTGCTGGCGGCACAGCAGCGGGGATGGAAAGCTGAAGGAATTGAATATTCTGATTTTTGTGTCGACTATGCCCGTTCTCGCGGTTTGAATGTTCATCACGGCGGGCTGGATAACTTTCAGGGTACACCTGAAAGTTTTGAAGCAATTACCATGTGGGACTATCTTGAACATTCCAGCAACCCGCTGGAAGAGCTAAAAACATGTAACCGTCTGCTGAAGGAGCGCGGAGTCCTGGTTTTGTCAATTCCAAATGTGGATTCCTGGTCATATGCACTCTTTAAAGATAAGTGGATCGGTTTTAAAAATATTGAACATTTTTATTTTTACAGCCGCAAAACACTTACTCGAATTGCTGAAATGGCTGGTTTTGAGCTGGAGCATAGTTTTTATCAGGGTAAATATCTTTCTCTGTCTTTTTTTCTTTCTCGGGTACAGTACTACACAGATTTCAGACCGCTTTTGAAAGCAGTTGAGAATGTAGCAAACTGCAGGCTTGCCAAGAATATTTCATTTTACCTGAATCCTTTTGATATCCTTAATGTTGTCCTGCGAAAAAAAGACCACACGGACTAATCGTTCTTTAGATAAAGATCAAATACAAAAGGTATTGATTGTAAAGTCGAAGGAGAGAGCGTGTTAGAGGCTAATATGCTTTATTTTATAGTCGTAGATTGATTTGGAAGAAACATCGTTTACAAAGTTTTCAGCCAGGGCAAAGCCCATCTCGATAGAACTGTCTGCATTATTGTAACGAAACATTCCGGTTCGTCCCAGCAAATAACAGTTGTCTGTTTCTAAAAATTGGGCTGTTTTATCCAGCTTACGCTTATAGTCCAGATCGTAATAAGGATAAGCATATTTTAAACGGTAAACATGGTAGGAAGAAACCTCTTCTTTGTTAATGTAGTTAATACGATGGGCATCATCAATCGCTGTTTTTGCGATTTGGTCATCCGGCATATTCCATAAATCACTGTTGTTATAACAGGTAATGTCAAAACAGACGGATGTTTTTCCCGAGGGACACATTTCCGGGGACCAGTTTGAAAATTCAACTCCCCGGTTGAAAATAATTTTATCATCTGGAAAATAGAGCCAGTGATCATTAGAAATAGTTTCGCGATCTAGAAATGCGAACACAAAAATAATATTCATATAGGCCAGGTTTTGAATACAGGTTTTGACTTCAGGGTCTTTTTTATCCTGTAAGTCATAAAAAATGTTCAAGGGGATTGTGGAAATTAAATTGTTGTATGCAATAGTTTCTGTGGTAGCGTCTTGGGTGAACGTAACGGTTTTTACTTTGCGGTTAATGTTTGTCGGCCGTGCACTAGTCAGAATTTTAGCGTTATGATTTTGGGCTGCTAGAGCAAGAGCATCAGGTAACTCCTGAATACCTCTTGTGGGATAATAAAATACGCCACCGTCAGGCATAAGGGCTTCATCCTCAATGCTGTAACTGCTGAAATCAAGCGTCAGCAATTTAGTAAATATCCTTTTAATAAGGTAGATGATCTTTTCACCCTGGAACCGTTCTTCTGCCCAATCCGCCGATATCAGACTGGGGTCCGTGCGCCACACTTTGGATGTGTAGGGAGAACACATAACCTCATACAGGCCCTGTCCATAAAAATGGATAAACCAGTCTTTATAGCTTTTTATTAAAGGTTCTTTCAAAAGCTTTGTTTTGATGAGGTTGGCGGTGAAGGATAGGCTGCAGTATATACTTTGGGAAAGTGGCATGGCCCGCAGAAGGTTTTGCAGTTGGAACGGATATTTTAGATATTTCTCGAACATATAAATCCGGCTTTTTTTAAGATGTTTGTGTAGGTTTAAGCCGGGAAGTTCAAGTAATTCATTTAAAAGAGCCGGATTTCTCGTATGAAAGCGGTGAGCACAGAAGTCCAGATAGTGATTATTGTGGTTGACCGTCCTTGATATGCCGCCAACAGAATCTTCTTTTTCAAGAAGCAGTACAGATAATCCGTTCTCAGAAGCCCTTTTCGCAAAAGCCAATCCTGCTAAACCTGCTCCCAGAACCACAAAATCATATTTTTGCATTGTAATCCTTTATGAATATATCGCTGTATTCGGACAGGCTTTCCTGCCAGCACTTCATATGGTTGATTCCTCTGGAGTTAAGTTTGAGATTTATGAGTTTTTCTGAATATGGTCTTGGAGCAAAGTATTCTTTTTTGAAATAATCAGAATCAACTTGAGTTATCTTTATTTTGTTGCTTAGCCCTAGTAACCTTACAAATTCCACTGCGACATCATAACGGCTGCCACTGCCCGAACCTACCTGATTATAAAGACCATAATATTTAGTGGGTAAAACTTTCGAAATAGATTCAGCAAAATTTTTGGTATAGGTTGGATTGCCAAGTTTATCTTCAACAATAAAAAGTTCTGTTGCTCCGGCAGAAATTTGTTTATAGATTTTATTTATGAATTTTTTATCTTTTTTGGGACCACCACCCATCATCCAGCCAGCCCTGAAAATAAAGTATTTTTCAAGAAATTGCTGTACAAATACTTCACCATGGTATTTGGATTTTGCATAGTGGCTAAGTGGATTGGGGGGATCAAAGTCTGTATAGGCATCCTGTTGGCCGTCATAAACACCAGCTGTGCTAATATGACACATGGTACAGTCGTATTTTTTTGCCATGAGCGCAATGTTTTCTGTGCCCAGAGCATTAGTTTTCCACGACTCTGTTGGGTTGTTCTCGCAATATTCAAGGTCTGTGAGTGCTGCCAAATTCAGCACGATGGTGGGTTTAAATTGTTCAAAGACCTTTTCACATTCATGGATATCTCGGATATCGAGATGCTGAAGCCATTCCTCATTCAGGTCAATATCGGTTGCTAAAATTCTAGCACCAGTTTGAGAGAAGACAGGATATGCTGAAGAACCCAGCATGCCACCACAACCAGTAATCAGGATCTTAGAATTATTCATAAGGTTTTCTGTATATGGTAATAGTTTATTTTAGTTGACCCACTATCTTTAGACCTGTGATCTAGCTTTTCTACAGATATTATACTTTATATTTTAATTTTGCAATATGAAAAATCCTTTGCTGGGTTTATTCTCTTTATATTTGTTTTGAGTGTATTCAATGTGAACACATTTCACACAATGAATAGATTCTATGCGTGTTTAATCTGAAGGTTGGAATATGTTTGCCAGAAAGAGATTGAGAACAAATTTGATGTATATTAGTTAATAATCAGTATCAGGTAAATCGGTTTGTCAAATTAAAAGCAAGTTTATCAGCTGGAACATAATTGACATGAGGAGTAAGCCGAATTCCGCTTCAGTCTGCATGTTATTTGATATCTTTTTACCCTTATGTTGTGGTCTTTGAAAAGACGGTGAAGGCACCATCGAGATTTATTGACCATCGACACGGGACATAATGGAATCTTTAAATCATTTTCAGTGAAAACAGAATCAAGCTTTTGGCACGAACTGTTGACTTTGTGTTTTGTTAAAGATACTGATGGTTATGTGACATTATGAGGTAACTTGTGCAAAAAACATCCACCATAATTTCATGTTGCCTCGTTATTTTCCGTCCAGAATAAGCCTGATGGTCTTTGCAAGCTCCTGTTTTTGGTAGGGCTTCGGGATGAATGCCTTAATGCCGCTTTGTTTCACTTTATCATTGTCAACTGCATCGGAATAACCGGTTGCAATAATGACAGGCATGTCAGGACGGATAGTGGTTACTTCTAAGGCTAACCGATCTCCAGTCAGATGAGGCATGGTTAAGTCTGTAATGATAAGGTCGTACCGCTGAGGATCTTTTTTGAATAATTCCAGCATTTCTAGGCTGCTGGTCAAAGCTGTGACCTTGTATCCCAAACGTTCCAGCATTTTTTTCATCAAAAGCACTAAATGTTCTTCATCATCTACCACAAGGATATTCTCAGTTCCTTTCGGAATAGCGTCATCATTCTTTTTTTCTTCAATCGTTGCTTCTATCCTTGGCAAAAAGACGGAAAAGGTTGTTCCCTGTCCCTCTCTGCTATTCACAGTAATTGCCCCCCCGTGATCTTTTACAATTCCATGCACTACAGAAAGACCCATTCCAGTGCCTTTACCAACGTCCTTGGTTGAAAAAAATGGATCATAAATCTTAGATATATTTTTAGGATTAATGCCAGATCCCGTATCGGTTACTGTCAGTTTTACATATTCACCTGTTTTTAGGTCAGGAGACTTTTTAACATCTTCCGCATCAATCACAACCGGAACCAATCCTACTTCAAGAACACCTCCTTTATCTTCCATAGCATGAGTGGCATTCATACACAGATTCATGCCAACCTGATGTATTTGAGTCGAATTAGCCATTATTGTGCCGGAATTCTTGTCAATACTGTGTCTTATTTCAATACTAGTGGGGATCGTTGCACGTAAAACTTTTAGTGACTCTTCAATAACAAGATGCGGCTGTAATGGTTTATGCTCTTTTTCCCCTTTACGACTAAATGAGAGGATTTGCTTTACAACATCTCTGGCCCTGATGCTGAGTTTAAATATTTCATCCAGACTTTCACGCACAGAACTATCTTCAGGGGCATCTTCTTTTGCTATTTCTGTATAACCTAAAATACCGCCGAGGATATTATTAAATTCATGAGCAACGCCACCGGCAAGAGTACCAACTGATTCCATTTTTTGGGACTGCCGCAAATCATCCTCAAGCTGCTTGCGCTCGGTGATATCCTGTGTAAATCCGGTTCCTTTGACAGCTTTTCCGTCTTCATCGAAATCAACATTCGCCTTTTCCCGGACCCATTTGGTTTTGCCATCAACAACTATTCGATGTTCTATATCGTAAGGCTTTCCTTCGAGAGCTGCTTCCCATTCCCGTCCGACATATTCCCTGTCATCGGGATGAAGCTTCTCTACAAATATATCATGTTTTGGAATGGTACCTGAAGGTACTCCAAAAATCTGACAATTCTCATCTGTCCAGTTAAAAAGATTCTCCTCTAGATCAAACTCCCACGATCCGAGCTGGCCAAGTTCCTGAGCTTTTTCAAGGAGTAACTGTTGTCTTTTAAGATCTTCCTCTGCCTGTTTGAGTTCGGTTATATCTACATTAGTGCCGATCATGCGGAGTGGTTTGCCGTTTTCATCGAAATATGTTTGAGCGGAGGCGATGAGGACTCGTATTGTATCATCCGGACGCATTATGCGGTATATGATATCATATTGTCGTTCGCCACGTAAGGCTGCCTGGATCTCGGCTTCAGCATATTGTCGGTCTTCTTGAAATACCATGCGACTCCATGCATCATAAACACCACTGAAGTCACCTGAATTAATGCCGTAAAGGGTATACATGCTGTCATCCCAGGTCAGAGTGTTATTCACGACATCCCAGTCCCAAATGCCGGTATTTGAAGCTTGAGTCGCTAATAGGAGTCGTTCTTGGATTGTCTGCAACGCTTCTTCAGTCTGCTTGCGTTCTTTTATCTCAACTTCCAATTGTCGACGGTGGGCGTTAATGGCACTCAACCGCCATTGAAAAATGGCCCAAATCAACCCCAACAACCCCACTAGAAACAAGATTCTGAACCAGACGGTTTTCCACCATGGCGGCAGGATTTTTATTTTTATCGAGGTGCCCTCTTCATTCCAGATTCCGTCATTGTTCGATCCCTTAACTACAAAAGTGTAATCACCGGGATCAAGGTTTGTGTACTTGGCATGAGGACTACTGCTGTCTGTATAGGTAAAATTTTTGTCGAATCCCTCCATCATGTAAGCAAACTGATTTTTTTTAGAATCTTGGTAGTTCAAAGCGGCAAACTTAATACTAAATACCGACTGGTCATGAGAGAGGGTAATATGCTCGGAAACGTTAATATGCTGCTGTAACGGAGAGTTACCGCCGATGCTAACAGGCTGATTAAATAACTGAAAATCGGTCAGGACAACCGGAGGAATGTGAGGGTTATCAATCACTTTTTCAGGAAAAAATGAGTTGAAACCATTAACTCCTCCAAAATACAGTTCTCCCTGGGGACTCTTATACACGGCATCCCGTCGAAACTGATTCCCCTGCAGTCCATCTCTTGAATCGTAATTACGAAATTTTTTCCTTGTTGTGTCAAATTTAGATAGCCCTTTATTCGTTCCAATCCAGAGATAACCCTGGTTGTCTGCTATTATACTTACCACCATATCACCGGCCAAGCCATCGTCCGTGTTATAACTGGTAAATGTTTGCAATTCCTGATTAAAGAGGTGCAATCCACTATTGGTACCAATCCAGATCATCCCTTGTTCGTCCTGATAAATTGTACGTGTGTTGAAATCTATTTTTCCAGAAATATAGTTGGTAAATATCCCCGTTTTAGGATCCAGACAACTGAGCCCACCTTCGGTCCCAACCCATATCTTGCCAAAAGAATCAATAACCACGGCAAAAACCCATTCAGACACAAGGCTGTTCGGATTGCCTTGCTCCGGTAAAAAATGAGTGAAAGTCTGGCTGACCGGGTCAAACCTATCGAGCCCTCCGCCCTGCATCCCGATCCACAGGGAACCATCCTGAGCAATATCTATGTCCCTGACTGAACCATGACTCAATGTGTTTGTATTATCCGGATTAGGCTGATAATGCTTGAATATTTTTTTATGAGGATCAAATCTATCAACCCCCGATCCTGTGCCGATCCATAAGACACCGTCCCGAGCTTTAACAATAACATGTACCGTATCGTTGCTTAGCGAGTCAGGATTGTCCGGATCATGTAAATAATGGGTAAAAGCTTTGATTGACAGGATTAAATCGATTCAGTCCGCCACCACGAGTACCGATCCAAAGCATTCCATCATTATCTCTGGCAAAGGACTGTACAGAGTTTTCACTAAGTCCTGTTGGGTTGCCGGGGTAATGCCGATAATGCTTGAATTTTGCCCCAGCAGCATCGTAGTAATCCAGACCGTTGAAGGTGGCAAACCAGAGAGTGCCGTTTGTGTCTTCATGAATACTCCAAACCGTATTATCTGCAAGGCTGTGAGGTTTTTCCCGATCATGCTGGAGTCTTTGAAATGTATCGGTCTGTGGATCATACAAATTGATACCGTGACCATCGGTAGCAACCCATAATCTTCCCTTGCTGTCTCGAATAATTGAAGATACTGGGGTACCGCTGAGACTATGTTGATCATTTTTGTCACAGCCGTAATGGGTAAAAGTTTCCGTTTCCGGATCTAATTTATCCAAGCCTCCCTCTGTGCCGAGCCACAGAGTTCCATCCTTATCTCTATGCATATTCCAAATAGAATCATTGCCCAAGCTGCGTGGATCATTATTGTTATGGCTGTAGCGGGTAAATGTCTTTTTCTCCGGATCAAATTTGTTGAGCCCGCCTCCATAGGTACTCACCCATAAAAAACCATCTGATGCTTCAAGGATCATGGTCACATTATTATTACTAATACTTGTGGGATCATCCGGGATATTGCGAAAATGGATAAACTCTTCTTTCTCCGGATCATATTTATTAAGCCCGTAATCGGTTCCTACCCATAAATCATCATTACTGTCAACAAGGACGCTCCAGATCAAATTACTCGAAAGACTGTTTGTAACGTCCTTATCATGGCTGTATGTGATAAACACATCTCTGATGGGATCATAGCGTGACACGCCTCCACCCCAGGTGATAATCCATATATTTCCTTTTTTATCCTGATAAAGCCGCCAGGCACAATTATTGGCAAGGCTGTCAGGATCATTTGAAACATTGATATATTTCTTAAATTCAATACCATCAAACTTGCTCAAACCTCCATCGTTTGTACCGATCCACAAAAAGCCCTGTGAGTCCTGTAGTACGGCGGCAACATTATTACTTGGCAGCCCGTCATCAATGGTAACGTGACTGAACTCGATATTTTGGAGGATATGCCGAGTTGAAGCTTCTCCGATCTCCTGTGCCGGAAGAAGAACACTGGAACTGAAAAAAATAAGAAGGCAGATCGTTATGATGACTCTATTCTTCATTAACACTTCTTTCCACTGTAAGAATTCCCATTCATCAAAATCTACATTTATTAGACGGTAAAATATAAATTTATCTTTTATTATCAGATATTTGCGATATACATCGCTTCTGGTCCAGAACCCTTAAAATATAATATTATAGATATAACGTAAAAAATGAGGATTCTCAAGGCAATCTAAATTTAACAGTAAGATGAGGTATGGCCCAATATGCTGAGTCTGAATCATTGATTAAAAGAAAGGATTACAGCGTTCCCCGGAGTCCAGATTACTTCAGATATCTTTAACATTTTTGCAGTAGTCAAAAGTCAACAGTAGCGATAATAACCTTAAATAATTTTCTTTCTAAATTGTTAATATAATCATAAGTAATATTGAAGATATTTCTTCTGAAGGCTAAATTTAGGAATTATTTAATATTACCTGAAGTATCTTTGAATCATTTCCAGTGAAAACAAAGATGAAAACAATGTCAGCTGATCATTGCAGCGTTCTTTGGTGAAAATTTTGGAAACAGGAAAACGATAACACCGCTACATCCGAATCCGAGCATTGCCAACGAAATTGAGAGAAAAACAAAATGATAGTACATTGTTGCCGAAAAAATTCGGGTCAGCAAAATTTCCCAGAGAAGGGTTGACAGAGCAATGAAGAAAACACCCCAATAGACATTCTTTTTATTCATGTTGTTCCCTCTCCGGTGTGAGATTTAGCGCCCATTAAATAACCGTTTGCATTTCTTTGCTCAGGTGTTTGATAATTTATGCAATTCGCAATTAATCTATAGTAAAGTAGCAGTTTTTCGCAGGATGTTCAAGCTTTCTTGAGAGAAAGCTTGATAATGTAAGCCAATAATAGAAAAATATATTTTGGATAATGAATTTAAGGAGAGGATGAAAATAGGTATGTGGGTAGTATTTGTGTGAATAGTTATCGTTGATTAGGTTTTATTCAATATAACCCAGAGCTTTCAGTTTCTCTAAATCTTTATCATCCAGCTCGACTGTTTCTTCAGTTTTTATCAATCCTTTTTTAATTTTTAGAGACTCACAGTTAGCATTAAAGTCACTAAATAATTGTTTAGCCTTTGCTGTCAGCGCGGGTTCTTCTTTAATGCGATTATTTTCTTCAAATGGATCGTCAGCATACAAAAACAATTCCTGGATATTTTTTTTTACATATTTTAAATATTTGAATTTTTCAGATTTTACACATATTTGTTTATTTGCCTCACAGAAAACAAATCTTTCTTTATCATAATCTTGATTATGAATAACCGGTAAAAGTGATTCTCCCTGTATATCATCCGGAACGGTAAGATTTAAAAAATCACTAATTGTCGGCAGGATATCAACAAGGGATACCTGGTAGGGAATTCGAAGTCCTGAGGGAATTTTTCCCGGCATCCACAGAATAAAAGGCACATGTGATTCAGTATTATATACATAATATCCATGGCCAAGAATTGTTTTTCCGTTTGCATCCACATGTTCAAACAAATCCTCACCATGATCATATGTCATAATAATGAGAGTCTTGCGATCGAGATTATTTTCTTTTAAGAAAGTGATTAGGTCTTTTATTAAATCATCAACATGTTTTATTTCACCTTCATATTGCGACCGCAAAAATCAGGTGAAAATTTTCGTGACTCAAGACGGCCTTTATATTTTTTCTGTCTTTCAAATTCATTTTTATGATTTTCAGGCTTGTCAAGAAAAGCGGTATTGTATGGTTGAGGAGGGAAATAAGGGGTATGTACCTCATGGGTGTTCAGAACAGTTCATAATCATAAGTATCGGGCTTGCCAAAAAACTCAGTTCCACGATCAGTCAAGATCCGCAGAAGTGGGATTCTGTGCTCATCAAAAAAGGGGATTGTCCGGTCATTCAGAATATCAGCAGAATTGATTGGTACCTTGCTGGTATAAAGTTTTGCAAATTCTATGGCCGAGTAGGTATCAATGAATGTCTGCTGGTAAATATGGCCTACATTCTTCATAGTGCCCACGTAAAATGTATCCTGAGTTCCTAGGTAGCCGACGTGCTCGGTTTCTATTCCGCCCCAGGCTGTTTTTTCATCATTGGCCTTTTCAAGGGCTCTGAACTGTTATTCGGTGAGAACACAGCTGGTCTTAGCCACATGCACTTCTATGGCCTTGAGCTTTTTGGAGAACTTTCCAAGGTTGTGACGTAACCACACACAGCGAGCGCCAGCCGGTGTGACAAAGATGTGTAGTGTGCTGCGCGTTCACTTCTGCACCAGAAAGGGATATTGCAAGTCGAGCGCCACAACTGCCTTTTCAACATCCTCTGCAATACGATCCTTGTGATTTGGCCCCTGCCGGTTTTTTCTTTTAAAGCTTCAAGCCCGCATTCTTTACAGGCAATTTTTTCCCTGTAGAAGGTATCCCGGCGGTATCCCATTACTAGGCAGGCTTCAGAGACGTTGTTCAGGTAGGTTGAAAGTTCTAGTAATCCCAGTTTGTTTTTAAAAAGTTTTCCTTTGATAGTCATGATTTTATCCTTTCTGCTTAAACGTTTTCGTTTATTTTTACAGAAAGGATAGCAGTGACTACCACTTTTGAAAATCACAAACTTTCAGATTTGATCGTAACTTTTACAAATTAGGAATTATTTAATATAACCCAGAGCTTTCAGTTTCTCTAAATCTTTATCATCCAGGTCGGATATAAATTTAAGGGTATTACTGTTTTTGTCATATTTAAAAAAATATATTCGAGCGTACTTATCAGGAAATTTCTTTGAAAACCCTTCAAAATAAACAGTTACTTTATTTATATAAAGTGAACTTATTGTACCACCCCAGCCCAATGTGCGAATCGGAACAGAAGGGGGATTTTTGATATATATAAGACTATCATCTTGAAAAGACGGAAAGTTTTTTTTAAAATCAGACGATAAATTTTTTATCAATTTTTGATATGCATAAAATCCCTTAACAAACTCACTTGTATGGATATTGATACGTGCAGAAAGTATACAAACAGATAGAAGAACTATGATAAGTAAATATTTTATTGAGCAAAATTTCTCATATAGATATTTAATGCCTGTTGATAAAATAATCGAAAATCCAAGTACTGAGATATTAAGATAATAGGTCTCGGGGTGTTTTGCTATAAATAAATATGGCATCAAACCTATAAAAAACCAGGCTGTCAAGAAAAAGGCATATTTTTTATTTTCACTCCTTACAAATACAATCAAACTTAAAGTACCCAGAAGGAATATTTCAAGGTAATTATTAAAAGAATAAAAGGTGTAGTATGCTATATTTTTTAAAAAAACATTCAAAGAAAACTGCATTTCATAAGGACTATTTAGAATTAATGCGCGTAAAAAATATATCCTTGGAAGGTAAAATATTGATGTAAGCAAGAAGAATGGAAAGGCTCTCAACAATAAATTTTTAAAATTAAAAGGCCGTTTTGATGTTTGAGTATATACTTCTATCAACAAAATTAATGCTGGTAATACAACACTTCCTTCCTTTGTCAGTAAGGCAAAGATTGAACATATTAAACTAGATATATAAAATAAATTATTTTTAGAATTAATGTACTTCAAATATAACAATATGGTACAGAATATCCAAAATGCTAGGCCATTACCTTGGAACCCAGCAATTATCCAATATAAGTTTTTAAGATGTAAATATCTTGATAAATAAACTATAGATGCAATAAATGCTAAATCCTTCTTTTTTGTTAATATGCTTGTTATTTCATATACAAGAAAACTATTTAAGATAAAGAGAATAATATTTATAATTCTATAACCAATCGGATTTAATTCAAAGAGAGCATAAGAAGTAAAGAAAAAGAGACTGTTTGGTATAGGTCGATAAAATTGCGTATTAAAATACTCTGTAACAAAGCTATTGTAAAAACTAAAATTAAATCTTGCCTTATTAATATGAAAAAAATCTTCTGTCATGAAATGGCATTCGAAAGAAGAATGATACAATATCGCGATGGATATAATAATCGAGAGATAGGCAAAAACCCTGCTAGTGAAGAAATGTTCAAATATTAGTTTAATGTTTTCATTGAACCAGCGCACTTGTTACTCCTAAATAATGTTTTTACATAACCCCGTTTTGTTCAACATTCCAAGGAAGAGTCTGCTTGGTTTTTCTCACAGTATTCAAGGTCCGTGAGAGCTGCCAGATGCAAAGCAAGGGAAGGGAAGGTTTGAACTGTTCAAAGATCTTTTCACATTCATGGATGTCTCGGATATCTAGGTGCTGGAGCCATATTTCATTCAGGTCAATATCGGTTTCTAAAATTTGCGCCCCAATTTGAAAAAAAACAAGATATACTTCGAACCCTGCATGCACCCGCAACCAGTAATCTAAATTCTAGAATTATTCATAAAGTTCTGTATATGGTTAATAATCAGCATTTTTTTATAATGTTAAACTTTATATTTTAATTTTGCAACATGAAAAATAATCTACTAATTTAATTATCTTCACATCTTTACTATTGACACAAGACCTTACCTGATAAGATTTGAGTTATAATATTTGGTCAGTAGTGTCCCAACGTTTTTCTAAAAAAAGGTGAAAACAAATTAGTTATCAATAAGTTACAGAGAAAAAAGACCTGCATTGACTTGAATTTTAAAGTACCATTTTGCCTTTCTAATTTAAAAGGAGAGGCATATGTATGCAGGCTCAACAATATTTACTCAAATAATGAATCTCCTACCATGGAGACCTTTTCAAACATGTGTTGCCAGATATCAAGGCGATTACAAAGTGAAAACTTTCAAATGTGCCGAACACTTTTGAGTAATGGCTTTTGCACAATTAACTTACCGCGAAAGTCTAAGGGACATTGAAACCTGTCTGCGCGTTATGGGTTCACGCCTCTATCATATGGGCATCAAAAGTACAGTTTTAAGAAACAACCTTTCTCATGCAAACGAAAATCGAGACTAGCGGATATATGTCGACTTTGCCCAAATTCTTATTGACAGAGCGAAAATTCTTTATGTAAACGAACAGCTTGGCCTGGACTTAAAATCAACAGTCTATGCTCTGGATTCAACAACCATAGACCTCTGCTTGAGCATGTTCCCATGGGTACGTTTTCGAAGAACAAAAAGTGCCGTCAAACTTCATACTCTTATGAATTTACGTGGAAGCATTCCAGAATTTATCCATATTTCAGACGGCAAAATGTACGATGTAAACATTCTGGATCTGCTCGTTCCAGCTCCGGGAGACTTTTAGGTAATGGATCGAGCGTATTTAAATTTCGAACGGCTTCACAGTCTGCATCAGGGAAAAGCCAGCCGTGCAAAAACCAATTTTAAGTTCAATCGTCACTATTCTCACGAAGTGGAGAAAGCAACTGGTGTCCAGTACGACCAGACAATTATTTTAGCAACGTACTATCCGGCAAAAAGATATCCCGAACCTTTACGCCGGATTTGATTTTACGATATCAAAAGACAGAAACACCTTGTGTTTCTGTCTAACAATTTTGAGTTGCCGGCAGACCAGGTAACGGCCTTGTACAAACCCCTCTGGCATATTGAAAACTTTTTCAAATGGGTTAAACAATATTTACGTATAAAGATATTTTTTGGCATAAGCGAGAATGCCGTAAAGGTTCAAATATGGACTGCAGTATCTACTGATCTCTTTGTTTTGATTATGAAGAAAGAATTAATGCTTGAGTAGTCACTTTACATAATTTTACAGGTTTTGAGCCTCTCGCTATTTGAGAAAATACCCATTTTAGAGGCCTTTTCTAAAAAGCATGTGGCTGTTCAAAGTACCCAACGCTCTAACCATTTGAATTTATTTGATTAACGTTTACTGACACTACTGGCCGGTTGGCTAAAAAAACCCTTGAATAAAAACAGGTAATGCAGTAGAGATTAAACAATGGTAGAAAAATTTTATCGGCATCAAATATAACTAAAAGGGTTGAAATGAAGAATATTTTACTTTTTTGCAGCGCAATTTTTTTCTTGTTAATACTCATTTGGGGCTTGGAAAATTTCCTAAGATTGCCTGCAAATCCTGCAACGGATGATGTTCATATTTTTAATATGGAGGTGTGGTCACATGATGGCAGAAAAATATCTGGAAACGGCATTTTAAAATTATTAACAGACCCATTTACTGGATATAAAAATTTTCCGGATCAAAAAACAAAATGGTTTAATATAAATTCTCATGGTTTTCGAGGAAAAGAAATAGATAAAAGGCAAAAAAACAAAAGAAGAATTATTGTCGCAGGAGGGTCTGCTGCTTTTGGTACAGGAGTAAAGAGTGATGGCGAGACGTTTCAAGCGATGCTGCAAAACAGTAATGACAAATATGAAGTCATTAACGCAGGTATTCCGGGCTTCCTTTCAGGCCAGGAATTAACATATATTGTTACGGAACTTGTTGACTATCAGCCGGATATTATTATTGCTTATGATGGTTTTAATGATCTTGATTCTCAGTGGCACCATGAATTTTTTTTTAAAAAACCGAAAACGCTAAAGGAACTGGGATATAACAGCAATTTTTATTCTTTTCAAATTGAAAATCCTTTGGTTGAAAACCACAAGGCTAATACACATTTTTTATACGGCCTAAAACGAAGTTTAAAGACATTAACCAATAAGAGCGCCTTGTTTACCAGGTTGAGAAACAAATATGAGGTTTTAAAAACCCCAACAATATCCGCAGAGATTCAGGACAATAAGGACAACGATCAATCGGAAAATCAATATTTGGAAAGCATTATTAATAACTATACGAATAACTTAATAAAAATGAATGACTTTTGCCGCTCTCGCAACATAACATTCCTTGTCGTATTGCAGCCTGAATTGGGAAATAAAAAGGTAAAATCATCCCGGGAATCCTTTTTAATTAAATCATGGGCATTTGGAACATCGAATTATATTGAAGAATTTCCGCCCCTATATGAAAAATTTCTTTATGAAAGAAAAAATGTGCTGAAAAAAAATAATGTCCCTTATCTTGATATTAACCGTTTCTCCGAATTTACCGACAACAAAGAAACTTTGTTTACTGATGTTGTGCATACAAATGCTGCTGGAAATAAAGTCATTGCTGAAATTATAAAAAGATATCTGGTGAAACTGGAAAACGGCAAAGCTTTCTATTAGATGTTACAATACCACTTCATCAATTCAGGTTCAGATCGTTTTTGACTAGTGGAACGCTGTAGAAGTCAAGCTACGGCTTCTCAAGCGTTATAATTTTGAAGGTTGTGCAGGAATAAAACGAGCAGAAATTATAGCTCTACTATCGTGATTCATACTAGAGCATTTTGCCAAATATTGATTTATATAGGATTTTTGCTATCTTTATGAAAAAAACCGGACAAGCATTTACACATGAGTTCACCCGGGCATTATAATTGATGTCCGGTAATGGCATGCAGACAGTTGCCCCCCTTTTTTTTGCTTACAGTTTGTTGCGAAAATTAACCCGACGGGAAATTTTAAAATATGGACTATACGGCAGTGCGGCATCGTTACTGCTTCCCGGTGCCGTACCGGTCTGGGGAAGCCGGCGTCAGGTAAAAGTCCTAACGTTCTTCTTATTTCAATTGATACTGTAAGGAAAGATCACTGCTCTGTTTATGGCTACAATCGGGATACCATACCGAACCTTCATAACTTTGCCGAACAAGGTACAAAGTTTGATTTGGCATATTCGGCTTGTTCTTCAACTCCACCTTCGCATGCATCGATGTTTACTTCTTTATATCCCCCGGCTCATCAAGTTTTAAAAAACGGCTACACGCTTGGGCAGGAATATAGTACTCTGGCAGAACACCTTAGCTCTGTGGGATACCAAACCGCAGCCTGTGTTTCATCTTTAATGTTAAACCCCCAATTCGGCTTGGCACAAGGGTTCACGTTTTATGACGCCGATTTCAAAGCCGCAAACTAGAGTATTACCAGGAAATACTATCCTGGCCAACCAGGCGTCATCGATCAGCGAGTTGGTGCGACTACACAGAAAGCGATTGATTGGCTTAAGAATAAACGGAATCCAGAGTCCCCCTTTTACATGTTCCTCCACTACTTTGATCCTCACGATCCATATGATCCACCTGAGCCCTTTAGATCTAAGTTTCCCTCGCAAAAAAATGAGCCTAACTATCTGGAAAAGTTACTATCTAAAATACAAGATGATAAGTCTCTTTACCTGGGAAAGATAATCTGTCGCTACGATGGAGAATTTGCTTTTACCGATCATGAAATCGGAAAAGTTTTTGAAGCTCTGAAACATCTTGGTTTAGAGGAAGATACTCTTGTCGTGCTGACTTCTGACCATGGTGAAGGCTTGGGACAGCATAATCTCGTAGGACATTCAATTAATATCTATGAGGAAGCAGTGCGTGTTCCGCTACTTTTTCTCTGGCCTAATCATATTCCCAAGGGATTAGAACTCAGTTCACTTGTAGAAGGGGTAGATATTATGCCTACAATTCTTGATTTAATCGGTGTTAATCAGGAAGGCCTCTCTCTCCACGGACAAAGTATGGCATCAGCCCTGCGCGGAGGTTCTGAAAGTAATAAAGACCGGGCTGTCCATCTCTTCCGAGAATATTACACAGGCAGATACAATCAAGGGCTTTACGAAAAAACCTTTCATAAGGGAAATAAACTGGCAATCCGGAAAGGTAAATGGAAGTATCTTGAAGGGAAAGAAGAAAACTCAAAAGAACTGTTTGATCTCTTATCCGATCCCAAAAATTAGATAACATATATACTAAATTCCCGGACAAGGCATTTGAGATCTCAACTCAACTTGAAAACTGGGTCGCAAAATACATCAAAAAGGGGTTAACTCACAAAAATATTCCCAAGGAAGACCTGGAACGCCTTAAAGCTCTGGGATATGTTAATTAATTAAATAAAATATTGACACACACAAAACGAACTCCAAAAGCAAATAGAACAAAGATTGTACTCTTGAACTAATATAGATATAAAAATCACAATAGTAATGATCTGCCCCCAATGATGGTGCCACTTTTTAAGTTAGAGCAGGCACCGTTGACCTCCACCCTATAAACTGTACCAGCCAAAAGTAGAGAAATCTGGCAAAATAGTCTCCTATAAAAGGAAATATTTTGCCATGAGGAAGACCAGGTTCACAGATGAGCAGATCGCCTTTGTCTTGAGGCAGGCGGAGACAGAAACCCAGGTTGCTGAGGTGTGCCGCAAGATGGGGATCAGTGAGGCTACCTTTTACAACTGGAAGAAGAAGTACGGCGGGCTTGGGGTCAGTGAGCTGCGGCGATTAAAATAGCTTGAGGAGGAGAACCGCAATCTCAATCAGCTGGTTGCCGACCTGAGTCTGGATAAAAAGATGCTGCAGGATATTTTGTCAAAAAAGCTCTGAAGCTGGTAGATCAACTGGATACAGTTTACCCGGTTGGCAAGAGACGAGCATGCAGTGTTGTTGGCATCCAGCGCACAAGCTATTATTATAAATCTCGTAGGGACGATAGAGTCCTAACTGCCCGTATTCATGAAATCGCGGCAGCCCGGGTTCGCTACGGATATCGACGGATATATGTTTTACTGAGGCGTGTGGGCTGGGAGGTAAACCATAAACGAGTGTATTGAATATACTGCAGGGAAGGGCTTAATCTTCGATCCAAGCGTCCTCGTCGTAGAGTAGCTGCGGCTCATCGCATGCAGCGCCCCGATGTTTGTAGGGTGGACCAGTGCTGGAGCATGGATTTTGTCTGTGACAACCTGTTTAACGGTCGCCGGATTCGGGCCTTAACTGTCGTGAATAATTTTAGTCGGGAATGCCTGGCCATTCATGTGCGTCCGTCTATCAAAGGCGAGCAAGTCGTATCAATCATGGAAGCTTTAAAACGATTTACCGAAAGAGCTCCTGAAAGAATCCAGGTTGACAACGGCAGTGAGTTCATATCAAAGGTAATGGACAGATGGGCATACGAGAATAAAATAGTATTAGACTTCCCCAGGCCCGGCAAACCAACTGATAATGCATTCATTGAATCATTCAACGGCAGTTTCAGGGATGAATGTTTGAACATACATTGGTTCTTAACACTTGATGACGCTCAGGAGAAAATTGAGGTATGGAGATGCGATTACCATGAGTTCCGACCACGCATGGCGTTTGACAATATGACGCCGGCAGAGTACAGAAAGAAGCATTCCAAAAAGCCGGATTTTTCTACTTCTGCGTGTACAGCTTTTGGGTGAGGGTCACTTTCACCTGAGCCTCACCCAAAACTGGCACCGTTTAAGGGGGGCAGGTCAGGGGTGCCCCGTGGTTTTTAAGTAAAATTTGTTTTTCTATTAATTGTCTTAAAATCGATTTTGCAATTGCTTCATGGTAAATGATAGACGGGTGAGGATCTTTGCTACTTAAGAATATGTTGTTAAAACCGTAAGTCTTTATAACTTCTTTATATTCCTTTCCGGTATCGAAAAAAACAATATTTTCAAGAATAGTTTTAGAGCATTTTAATACGGCTTTGCCATGGGCACCGTCAAAGAGGCATAAAAATACTATCGGTATATCATTATAGTTCCCTATTCTCTCAAGCTCTTTTAAGGCATTTGTAAAAGCTGTAATCCCAGCTTGATCTTTATATTTATCTGGGACATTATCTGGGTTGTTGATTCTCCATACAGGAGTTTCTTCAAAAGAGTTTTGAAGAAACATACTTTGCTGATATGGTTTGAAATAATCCAACAAAACGCTTCTTGAGGAAAATAAAAAGTTATTATTGTAAATAAAATTAGGCAGTTCGAGGTCGTTAAAACAGAATCCATAAATTATTAAATCAGGTTGATACGTTATAGCAAACTGTTTTAAAACCTCAACCTCATTAACAAGATTGTATCCTGGAACTGCGAAGTTATATGATTCAAATCTCAAATCATAAAATTTATCGTTTAACAGGTTAACAAGAACATCCATGTACCGTTCTGTCTCATCGACACCCCACCCGAACATAATAGAATCTCCGATACCGATAATTCTGATTATTTTTCGATCTTTTTTAATGCTATATTCTGGGCCTCGCCATCCTTGAGAATTTGTTTTGGCGCGTACACCCTTAAAAACCCCGATGGCCACCCAAAATCCCCCACCTGTGGCCACTTGAAAATCCCCCACCCACAGCATTTGCCTGAGATATAAAAAAAGTCTCAAAAAAGCTTCACAAATTGGCGGCAGAACGTTACAACCT
>Ga0307988_1000484_pt1 | contig 27708 bp, 19 predicted proteins | sample EllFjometagen183_FD_203166 | JGI IMG/M metagenome (GOLD analysis project Ga0307988, IMG submission 203166) | Marine microbial communities from Ellis Fjord, Antarctic Ocean - #183 | ecosystem: Environmental > Aquatic > Marine > Unclassified | place: Southern Ocean | collected 2014-10-08 | reverse complement strand
GTTACAATTATTTCGTCGCCAACTTTTAAATTACTGGTCTCCAATTTAAACTCGGCTACTTTTATTTTTGTGAAATAGTTAGTGGCTTTTCCAATGTACATTTTTCGTTTTGTAGCCTGCGAACCATAGTTTTTACTCCACTTTCCTAATCGTTGCCCCAGATAATAGCCGTCCCAAAATCCACGATTAAATACCGATGATAATCGGACGTTCCAATCTTCCACACGTTCATCGGTAAAATCATCGTCAAAATATGCATCAACGGCTTCGCGATAACATTGCACCGTAGTTTTTACATATTCGGGTGAACGGGCACGCCCTTCAATTTTTAAAACCGAAACACCCGCATCTAAAACTTTATTCAAAAAATGAATAGTTTTTAAATCTTTGGGCGACATAATATATTCGTTGTCGATTTCCAGTTCGGCACCTGTTTCTTTGTCCGTAACAGTGTAGGCGCGCCGGCAGGTTTGAAGGCAAGCTCCACGATTTGCAGACGAATTCATTTCGTGTAAACTAAGGTAGCATTTTCCGCTAGTTGCCATACAAAGTGCCCCGTGAGAGAACATTTCAATACGCATTAATTCACCCGCCGGACCTTTTATTTGCTCTTCTTTTATTTGATTGCTTATTTCGTGAACTCGCCCTAAATTCATTTCTCGGGCAAGAACAACCACATCGGCAAAATTGGAATAAAACTTAACCGCTTCGATATTTGTAATATTAACTTGGGTAGAAATATGAACCTCTAAACCAATGGAACGGGCGTATTGAATTACCGATACATCGGCAGCAATTACTGCCGAAACGCCAGCTTCTTTTGCCGCATGGACAACTTCATTCATTAATTGAATTTCTCCATCGAAAATCTCAACATTTAAGGTGAGGTAGGTTTTAACATTATTTTTTGAAGCAATGTCAACTATTTTTTTCAAATCGTCGAGAGTAAAATTATTAGCTGAACGCGAACGCATATTCAAATGTTCAACACCAAAATATACCGAACCGGCTCCTCCTTGAATAGCTGCCATCAGTGATTCGTACGAACCAACTGGCGCCATTACTTCCACATCTCTTCTCTCCATCAATATTAAAATTTAGGCGGCAAAGTTAAACTTTTTTGTTTTAATTTTCAGAAGGATAATATCGCTTAACCAAGGCGACTCTCTTTTTATTATCCAAGAAATTGTCTTATTTTCGTCCGATTATTAAGAATTGATTTTATGTGGATTAAGGTCTCCCGCATTATCCTTAGAAATAAGATACTTTTACTTACCGTTTTAGCAGCAATAACTATCTTTTTTGGTTACCATGCCAGAAATGTAGAAATGTCGTATGAGTATGCCAACCTTCTTCCTAAAAAAGATAAAGCTTTTAAAGATTACCAGAAATTTGTTGAGGTTTTTGGTGAAGAAGGAAACCTGATTATTGTTGGAGTCCAGGATTCAAATTTTTTTCAACTGGATAATTTTAAGAGTTGGCGAAACTTATGTGCCGATTTATCAGAAATTGAAGGAGTTGAGAACCTTTTGTCGGTTTCAAATGCCTACAACCTCAAAAAAAACACAAAAGAAAAACAATTTGAAGTTGAGATGGTTTTTCCTGATACTATTTCGAACCAAGCAGAACTGGACGGTTTTGTGGAGAAATTTAAATCTCTTCCTTTTTACAAAAAATTAGTTTACGACGACGAAACTAACTCTTATTTACTGGCGATTACAGTGAACAAAGACAAGATGAAAAGCAAGGAGCGTGAGCAAATGGTTTTGTCTATCCAGCAAATGTGCCAGCAATTTGAAAAGGAACAAAATATAAAATTGCACTACTCTGGTTTGCCCTATATTAGGGTGGTTAATGCTATAAAAATCAGGACCGAATTATATATGTTTAGTGCCCTGGCACTTTTTATTTGTATTATCGTTCTTTTTATATTCTTCCGTTCTTTTAAAGCTGTTTTCGTTCCTGTGCTAATTGTACTAATTGGCGTTGTTTGGTCGCTGGGGATGTTACATTTATTTGGATTTAAAATTACAATTTTGTCGGGTATGATTCCTCCTTTGCTCATTGTAATTGGAATTCCAAATAGTATTTACATGTTAAATAAATTCCATCACGAATATGTTCTACATGGAAATAAAATAAAAGCTCTTCAGCGGGTAATAATTAAAATTGGTAATGCTACCTTTCTTACTAATTTAACTACTGCTTCGGGGTTTGCCACTTTTATTATTGTGAAAAGTGATATTCTCAAACAATTCGGAATTGTTGCTTCGTTAAATATTTTAAGCCTGTTTTTACTTTCATTATTGTTGATTCCCATAATTTTTAGTTTTATAGGGCCGCCCTCTTCAAAGAGTGTCAAACATCTTGAAAGTAAACTCGTGTCACGAGTTATTGAGCAGCTCTTAAAAATGACCCAACATTATAGAAAGGTAGTTTATATTGCTACAATAATTATTCTGGGTGTGGGAGTTTACGGAATTACTTTAATGAAAAGTTCCGGATATATACTTGATGATATTCCGGAAGATGATCCTATTTATATAGATTTAAAATTCTTCGAGAAACATTTTAATGGGGTAATGCCACTTGAAATAATGATTGATACAAAAAAGCAAGATGGTGCTATGCAAATAGCAACTTTTATGAAAATTGATCAATTAGAAAAGAAACTTGCTAATTACACCGAACTTTCAACTTCCACATCATTATTAAATTTATTAAAATTTTCGAAACAAGCTTTCTATAATGGGCGAGAGAATTATTATAGTTTGCCGAATAATCGCGAGAAAAATTTTATTTTACAATATGCATCAACCGGTGAAAAAAATGCTAAGTTATTACACTCATTTATAGATAGTACACGTCAGACAACTCGAATGAGTGTTCGGGTAAAAGATGTGGGCACAAACCGTATGGAAGAGTTATATGACGATTTTAATGCACATATAGATTCTATTTTTACACCCGATAAATACGATGTAACTATAACAGGTACAAGTATTACAGCGTTTAAAGGGACACAATACTTGTTGAAGAGTTTGTTTACAAGTCTGGCGTTGGCTATTCTTCTTATTTCTGGTTTTATGGCGCTTATGTTTTCATCGTGGAGAATGGTAATAATGTCTTTATTTCCAAATGTTATTCCACTTGTTTTTACTGCTGCAATTATGGGTTTTGCTGATATACCTATTAAGGCCTCAACCATTTTAGTATTTAGTATAGCATTTGGCATTTCGGTTGACAATACAATTCATTTTTTGGCTAAATACCGGATGGAATTGAATAACACAAATTGGGACATTCGAAAATCGGTTATTCTTGCTTTAAAAGAGACCGGAGTAAGTATGCTATATACTTCAGTTGTTCTGTTTTTTGGATTTGGAATTTTCACTCTTTCAACTTTTGGAGGAACGCAGGCAATGGGAGTTTTAGTTTCGTTAACATTACTGGTTGCAGTAACTTCAAATTTAATATTGTTACCCTCGCTACTACTAACTCTTGATAGAATTACAACAACTAAATCGTTTAAAGAACCATTGTTACATATTTACGACGAGGAGGAGGATATTAATTTAGACGAACTGGAGATTTCTTATTCAAAAAATAAAGAAAAGTAAAATGTATTCAGTTGAAGAACTTCAAGAAATTGTTAACGCCGAAATTAAAAAGCGTTCTGATGGATTACAAAAACTGAATCCGGTTGGTTTATACAAACCTGTTAAATATTCGCTTAATATTGGGGGGAAAAGATTACGACCAGTACTTTTACTATTGAGTTACAATTTATTCGCCGATGATATAAATAAAGCAATCCCCTCAGCAATTGCCATCGAAGTATTTCATAATTTCACTCTCCTTCACGATGACATTATGGATAATGCCAAAGTTCGAAGGAATGAACCCACGGTTCATAAAAAATTTAACGAAAACAGTGCTATTCTTTCGGGAGATGCCATGGCATTTATGGCTTATAAATTTATTCTTGAAAAGAAAACAGATAAATTGGTTGATGTTATTGAACTGTTTTCGAAAACGGCAATTGAAGTTTGTGAAGGTCAGCAATTTGACATGGATTTTGAAACCCGAATGGATGTTTCGGAATTGGAATACATAGAAATGATTCGGTTAAAAACAGCTGTTCTAATAGCTTGTAGTATAAAAGCTGGCGCACTCCTGGCTAATGAAAGTAATTTGATTGCAGAACATCTTTACGAATTTGGAATAAATCTGGGATTGGCATTTCAATTACAAGACGATTTATTAGACTCGTTTGGCAATCAAAAAACTTTTGGAAAAAGAATAGGTGGAGACATTCTTACTAACAAAAAAACATACCTATTAATTAAAGCACTCGAAAGTGCAACGGGTACATTAAAAACCAATTTATTGGATTGGATTAATAAAGAAAATTTTGTTGAAGAAGAAAAAATTTCAGCAATAGTAAATATATACAATGAACTTGATATAAAGAATGTTACTCAAAGAATGATTGATAAATATTTCCAGAAATCTTTTAATATTCTTAAGGAAATTTCGGTTGTCGGGAACAAGAAACAACATCTTGCACAAATCTGTAATCAGATGCTAAAACGCAATTATTAAGAAATTAACATATGCTCCACAAAACAAAAAATTTCGTTGGACAAACGCAAAACAATGCTAATTTTGTGTGTGTTATAAATATTTGATAAAAACATCCTTAAATTTTAAACATATATGTCTCAGAACATTGGTAAAATCATTCAAATAATTGGTCCTGTTGTTGATGTAAGTTTTGAAAAAGAAGGGGAAGAACTTCCCTCAATTAACCATGCGCTTGAAGTAACTCGCGAAGGAAAAGACAATTTAATACTTGAGTGCCAACAGCACATTGGTGAAAATACAATTCGTTGTGTTGCAATGGATGCTACCGATGGATTGCGCCGTGGCATGAATGTTATTACGAAGGGAAGTCCAATTATAATGCCCAAAGGCGAAATTGCTCTGGGTCGTTTACTTAATGTTGTTGGAGATTCAGTTGATGGTTTAGAACAGTTGCCAAAAGAAGGATTAAATATTCATAATAAACCACCCAAATACGAAGATTTAACAACCGAAACAGAGGTTCTTTTCACAGGAATTAAAGTAATAGATTTGATTGAACCTTACGCAAAAGGTGGTAAAATTGGTTTGTTTGGCGGTGCTGGTGTTGGGAAAACAGTACTTATTCAGGAATTAATTAATAACATTGCTTTGGCTCATAGCGGGCTTTCTGTTTTTGCCGGTGTTGGAGAACGTACACGTGAAGGGAACGATCTTTTACGCGAAATGATTGAAGCCAATATTGTTGACTATGGAGATGAGTTTAAGGAATCGATGGAAAACGGAGGATGGGATCTTTCTAAAGTTGATGGCGAAAGACTGAAAAAATCGAAGTTGGCTATGGTTTTCGGGCAAATGAACGAACCTCCGGGTGCTCGTGCTCGTGTTGCTTTGTCGGGTTTAACCATTGCCGAAAGTTTGCGAGATGGCGATAGTTCTTCTGACAGCGGTCGCGATATACTTTTCTTTGTTGATAATATATTCCGTTTTACACAAGCCGGTTCCGAGGTGTCTGCACTTTTGGGAAGAATGCCTTCCGCAGTTGGATATCAGCCTACATTAGCTACCGAAATGGGAGTAATGCAAGAACGAATTACTTCAACAAAAAGAGGATCTATTACTTCGGTTCAAGCAGTTTATGTGCCGGCAGATGATTTAACCGACCCGGCTCCTGCAACAACTTTTGCACACCTGGATGCAACCACCGTTCTTAGTCGGAAAATATCAGAACTGGGAATTTATCCAGCAGTTGATCCGCTTGATTCAACATCAAGAATTTTAACTCCTGATATTGTTGGAAATGAACATTACAATTGCGCACAAGATGTTATAATGTTGTTACAACGCTATACCGAATTACAGGACATTATTGCCATTTTAGGTATGGACGAACTTTCGGAAGAAGATAAACTTGTTGTTCACCGTGCTCGTCGGGTTCAACGTTTCCTTTCGCAACCATTCTTTGTTGCCACACAATTTACTGGTCTTGAAGGTAAATTGGTTTCAATTGAAGATACAATTAAAGGATTCAACATGATTATGAATGGCGAAGTTGACCAATATCCTGAAGCGGCATTTAACCTGGTTGGAAATATTGATGAAGCAATTGAGAAAGGCGAAAAAATGTTGGCTGACAACTAATACAAGAAACAATGTTTTTAGAAATAATTACACCCGATAAAAAAGTATATGAAGGCGAAGTGAAGTTAATTCAAGTTCCCGGAAGTAAGGGAAGTTTTGAGATTTTAAAAAACCACGCCCCCATTATTTCAACTTTAGATAAGGGTTCGATTCGAATTAAGGACAAAAATGATTTGGAACATTTTTTTGAAGTGGACGGTGGTATAATTGAAACTAAAGCCAACAAAATAATTGTACTCGTTGAGTCAGCATAAAAAAAATACATAGAATTAAATTCCCCAAAGATGAGAATCTTTGGGGAATTTTGTTTTCATATGAAAGTGAAGTTTCTGGTAATACGATTTAGCTCTATTGGTGATATTGTTTTAACATCGCCCGTAGTTCGTTGTCTTAAAAATCAAGTGAAAAATGCAGAAATACATTTTGTTTCTAAACGGAAATTTGATTTCATATTAACTTCAAATCCAAACATCGATAAAGTACATGTTTTTGATGAAAACCTTGTTGAGATTTTTCACAAACTCAAAGAAGAGAAATTTGATTATATAATTGACCTGCATCATAATTTCAGAAGTGGTAGAATTAAACGAAAATTAAAAGTACCTGCATATTCGGTTAATAAATTGAATTTTAAAAAAATGCTTTTGATTCAATTCAAAATTAATCGGCTGCCCAAAAAGCACATTGTTGATAGATACCTTGAAACACTTTCTTTTTTAGCTGTAATAAACGACGGGAATGGATTGGATTATTTTATTCCAAAAAACGATGAATTTAAAAACGATGAATTGCCGACTCCTTTTCAAAATGGTTATGTTGCATTTGTAATTGCCGGAACGTACAAAACGAAAAAACTAACTGTTGAGAAAGTATCTGAAATTTGTGAAAAAATAGCTTATCCTGTAATTCTGCTTGGCGGAAAAAATGAATTCGACGAAGGCGAAAAAATACTTTCGCAATCAAAAGGAAATGTACTCAATTATGCTGGAAAAATCAGCTTAAACGAGTCTGCATCTTTGGTTCGTGAAGCAAATATTGTTTTAACCAACGATACCGGATTAATGCACATTGCCGCTGCATTCAAAAAGAAAATCCTTTCGTTTTGGGGAAATACTGTTCCCGATTTTGGGATGTTTCCTTATCAATCTAACACAGTTTCTCAAATTTTAGAAGTCGAGAATCTGAAGTGCCGTCCGTGCTCGAAATTAGGCTACAAAAAATGCCCTAATAAACACTTTAAGTGTATGATGGATTTGGATACAGATGATGCAATTTTGTGGATAAATCAGAATTTTTAATATCGACTAAATTCTTTCCTCCTAAACAATAAGCCCTAAAAACTCACCACTATATTCTTTTAAAACCTTAACTCTTATTAACGCAGTTTCCATTTTATATTTAAAATTGAAATTACAATTCAACTAACATTTTCTACAACTGAGAAAGTAGATTGTGCTTTCGCCATTTTTGCCTTTCTAATACGTTTCAATAAAAATATTTTCGTGTCGAAAACAATCTTAAAAAGATGAACAGAAAACATTATTTTGAAATGTTGTTAATACTTATTCTTGTTTTTGCAGGATTGCAGGTTCTTTCAGCAAACAGTAACACAGGGAATAAAACTGAATGGCATCTGGCAACAAAATCAGAAGGAATTTCACTTTATTATCGATGGATTACGGTGGGAGATTCAATTAGATCAAGGGAAATGAAGGCAGAATTTACCATTGATGCTGAAATTCCTGATATTATTTCACATTTCAGTAATGCTGAAAGTTATAAAAGTTGGGGGGCGGAAATTAGAAAATGTAGTATCGAAAAGACGAGTGATTCTGTTTGGGTAACACATACAATATTGAATTATCCCTGGCCTTTTAAACAAAAGGATTTAGTTACCCGCCATGTACTTAAATACAACAGTGTGCCTGCAACTATTGAAATTGAAGCTGCCCCGGGTTTTTTTTCAGAAACAAAAGGAATTGAAAGGATCAAAAATTATCATGGAACATGGTTTTTTTCAGCCAAACAAAATGGTTCGACGGAAGTGGATTACCGGGTAATTTCTTTCACTAAACCTATGTTTCCTCGATTTGTTCAAGACCCAATTGTTCAGAAACTTAGTATCGAGTCTTTTGTGGATTTAAAACAATTAGCCGAAAAGAAATGATGAATAAAGAAGACAAAAAAAAAGGATTCAGAGAACTCTTCAAATTGAAAGGAGATCCTAAAATTGTTGCCAAAGGATTCGCCCTGGGATCGTTTGTGGGAATGCTACCATTTCCCGGATTTCAATGGATGATTTCGGCTACTCTGGCTACTATCTTACGATATAATAAAACAGCGGCTATTGCAGGAGTATTTAATACGAACCTTGCAACCGGAACATTTATTTTTGCATTTAATTATTGGTTGGGGAGGAAAATTTTAGGACTCGAATCGTCGTTTCAAATGCCCGATCGAATTAATTTTGGTTTTGCAAAAACTATAATTGAAGCAGGCTCAGATGTGTTTCTGTCACTATTATTAGGTGGCCTTATTACTGGGATTTTTGCTCTGTTTCTTGGATACTATATCTCTCTTTCAATATTAAAAAGAAAAAATAAAGCAAATGAAAACTGAAAAATATACTCTAATTACCGGGGCAAGTACAGGGCTAGGCAAACAGTTTGCATTTGAATGCGCAAAATTGGGTAGAAACCTTATATTAACAGCACTTTCCGATGAAGGAATAAAAAAGCTGGGTGAAGAAATTTCAATAGAATTTGGAGTTAAAGTGCAGACCTTTGAAACTAACTTAACGAAAGATGGGGCAGCAAAAAGATTAAGTTTAGATATTTCAAAAAAGTTTGAAATTAACATGTTGATTAATAATGCAGGAGTGGGAGGTACTTTGCCATTTTTAGAAGCAACTCCCGATTATATCGACCAAATTGTATTGCTAAATATTCGCGCAATGGTTTTACTAACACGATTACTTTTGCCGATTTTAAAAAGGCATAAGAAAGCTCATATTTTGAATATCTCAAGCATGGCATCATTTGGCCCAATGCCGTTTAAAACAGTTTATCCGGCTTCAAAAGCTTTTGTTTATTCCTTTTCGCGAGGACTTGGTGCTGAGTTAAAAGGTTCAGGAGTGGTTGTAAGTGTTGCACATCCGGGAGGTATGAAAACCAATGCAGAGGTTTCACTACGAATTGAAAAACATAGCCGAATTATTCAAGCAACAACATTATCAGCTCAAAAAGTTGCACAAATTTGTATCCGTCGGTTGTTGAAAAACGACAAATTGATTATTCCCGGTTTTATGAATAAAGTAAGTTGGCTTTTATTAAAAATAATTCCGGTTTGGTTGCGATTAATTATAATGCGTTCTTCGTTACAAAATGAGCTGAAAGAATCTAAACAAATCATTCAAGTCGCTTAAAATGATGAAAGTTTTAGTAACAGGGGCAAACGGACTGCTTGGATCGCATGTTGTTCGGGCTTTGTTAAATAATAGATACGAAGTTCGGGCAATGGTTCGAAAAGGAAGTAATCTGAAAGCTCTCGAAGGATTGAATTATGAACTTTTTGAAGGACAAATTACACGACAAGAAGATGTTAAAAAAGCAGTTGAAGCTTGTAATTTTGTTATACATGTTGCTGCAAACACCGCACAAACTTCGTCGAATCTGGAAGTATTCAGAAAACCAAATATCGACAGCACACAATTTTTAATTGATGCGTGTAAAAAATACGGTGTTAAAAGATTTGTATTTGTTAGCACCGCCAACTGTTTCGGAAATGGTACCAAAGAAAATCCGGGCAATGAAAACAAACCCTTTTTATCTTGGTTAAAAAACTCGGGATATGCCTACAGTAAATATCTTGCTCAGCAAATAGTTTTAAAAGAAACTGTTGAAAATAAATTTAATACAGTAATTGTAAACCCAACTTTTTTAATTGGTGCAAACGATGTTAAACCAAGCAGCGGACAAATTTTTTCTTATGTTTTAAATAAGAGTATTGCATTTTATCCACCCGGGGGCAAAAATTTTGTAGATGCTGAAACTGCTTCAAATGGTGTTGTTCGTGCCTTGAAAAATGGGAGAAATGGAGAATGTTACTTGCTGGCGGGTGAGAATCATTCATATAAAGATTTTTTTAAAATCACCAAAAAAATCACAGGGCAAAAAACAGTTTTAATTCCAATTCCAAAATGGGTATTAATTTTTCTTGGTCAGATTGGTAACTTAATTGAGAAGATTTTGAAGATACCGGTTCAACTAAATTATACCAATTCAAAAATGCTTTGTTTAGGTAATTATTTTACCGCTGATAAAGCAATTAATAAATTGAATTTTAAAATAACTCCCACAAAAGAGTCAGCTGAAAAAGCTATCTTGTGGTTTCAATCCAACAATTATTTTAATTAGGCAGAATGGTTAATACAAGTAAAATATGGGTTCGCTTTCTGGTTGTTTTTCTTTTTCATATCCTAATTAAAAGTTTCGATCTTTCTTTCCCAGGCGGGCCTTTTGCATTAAGTTTTAGAAGTCTGACTTTTTCGATTTATTTTATTGGCTATGGTTTGTTGTTATGGTATATTGCTGAATGGTTCGATATTAAGCTTCATACTTGGCTAAAAAATCCGGAAGGCAATCGAATAAAAATGATTGCGATTACACTTTTTCATACAATATTTGCTTTTATTTTTATGGTTTCCGTAAATTATTTTTATCGTTTAGGAGACATATATTTATTTGACAATGCTTTTTTATGGAAAGATATTCCATTTCTAAACCCTGAATTAACTGTTTCATTAACAATTATTTATTTGATAATCTTCGGATTCGACAGCTATTCTCAAATTCGAATCAAACTTCAAGAAGGATTATTAAAAACAGAACAATTAGAAAAAGAAAGTATCCTGGCACAATACCAGGCATTAAAAGCTCAAATTGAACCACATTTTCTATTTAATAGTCTCAGTGTTCTTTCTTCGCTTGTGCACGAAGATGCCGATCTTTCTTCCGATTTTATTGTAAAATTGTCAAAATCACTTCGATACATTATCGAAAAGAATGAATTTCATTTGGTCAAACTTTCAGAAGAATTGGAGTTTTTAAATTCTTACTTTTTCCTAATAAAAACAAGGTTAGAAGATGGTGTTTCGTTGGAAAACAGATTGGATAAATCGTTTGTTGAAACCACTTTTATTCCTCCTGCTACTTTGCAATTGTTAGTTGAAAATGCAGTCAATCACAATAAATACAACCCAAAAAATCCATTAAAAATTCAAATATTTAAAGAGGACAATTTTATTGTAGTTAAAAATAATTTGAACCTGCGTGAAATGGTGGAAACATCCACCAGACAAGGATTAAAAAATATTGCAAGACGCTATGATTTAATCTCTGGATTGAAAATAGAAATTAGTAAAACCAATACAGAATTTACAGTGAAGATTCCGACACTAAATAAAACCGATTATGAACGTTTTAATATTTGAGGATGAAAAACATACAGCCACAAGGTTAATTCAGTTGTTGAAAAAATATGACTCTGGTATTAACATTCTCGATGTAATTGGTTCAGTGGAACAAGGAATTATCTGGTACCAAAATAATCCATTCCCAGATCTGGTATTTCAGGATATTTTATTGAATGATGGGAATTGTTTTGAGATTTTTGAAAGGATAAAGGTAGAGATACCTATAATTTTCACAACTGCTTATAACGAGTTTGCACTACAATCGTTTAAATTGAACAGCATCGACTACATTGTTAAACCGTATGATTTTCAGGATATAAAAAAGGCACTCGATAAATTCAAAAATTTCAGAGAAATGTTTATTGTGCCGGAAAATGAATTGCTCAAAAGTATTGTTAAATCTGAAAAAGCGGAAGCTAAAAAACGGTTTCTCGTAAAAATTGGAGATAAATACAGTTCAGTAAAAAGTGAAGACATTGCCTGGTTTATGTACGACGAGGGAGTAACTTTTGCTTTTACTTTTGAAAATACCCGTTTTCCGGTAAACTTCTCAGTCGATCAGCTTTCTGAACTTCTCGATACAGATAATTTTTTCCAGATTAACCGTAAATATGTATTGAATTTTGATAGTATCAGAAATATTCATACTTATTTTAATAGCCGGTTAAAACTGGAAATTGTTCCGAAACCCGAAGAAGATATTATTATTAGCCGCGAACGGGTAAAAGCTTTTAAAGCTTGGTTGGATAGATGAAATTTTCAATCGATTTATCCAATACTGTTAAATGCTTTCCCTAGCCTTTCCAACGCCTCCTCCAAAATACTCTTCGGGCAACCAATATTTAAACGCAACCAACCATCCCCACCACTTCCAAAACGCCCACCATTATTTAATCCCACTTTTGCTTTTTCAGTTGTAAATTTCCACAATTCTTTGTCTTTCATTTCATAAGAAGTAAAGTCGAGCCAAATAAGAAACGTTGCTTCCGGTTTCATTACCTTGACTTTTGGCAGATTATTTTCGAAAAAGTGTTCCAAAAACAGATAGTTTTCCCAAACATAATCAAGCATTTGAATTAACCACTCGTCGCCATTCGAGAAAGCAGCTTTTAAAGCTACAGCTCCAAAAATATTTCCCATTCCCAAATGCCCAATACCAATTGCTTTTTCGTAACGAGCAAAAGTGCATTTGTTAGGAATTATTACCATTGAAGAAGCCAAACCCGCAACATTAAATGTTTTGCTGGGCGCCATACAAACCATACAATTTTGTGCAATTTCGTCTGAAATTGATGCGATTGGAATATGTTTATGTCCATCGAAAACAAGGTCGGAGTGAATTTCATCTGAAACAATCATGATTTTATTTTCAACACAAATGTTCGCCAACTCTTCCAATTCCGATCGTGTCCAAACTGTTCCGCCCGGATTTTGTGGATTGCAAAGCAATAAGATTTTTGTGTTTTCATCTATTTTCTGTTTCAAATCCTCAAAATCGAAAGTGTACCTTCCTTCTTCAATTTTTAAAGGATTTTCAACCATTTTTCGTTTAGTTCCTTTCACACAATCGAAAAACGGGAAATAAACAGGCGGCTGAACAATCACACCGTCACCGGGTTTCGAAAAAGTTTGAATAGCAAAAGTTAATGCGGAAACCACTCCCGGACTAAACGAAATCCACTCTTTTTTAATTTCCCAATTGTGGCGATTTTTCATCCAACCAATTATAGATTGAAAGTAAGAATCGGGGCGAAATGTATAACCGTAAATCTCGTGTTCAGCCCTTTTTTTTATTTCTTCAACAATAAAATCGGGAGTTTTAAAATCCATGTCGGCAACCCACAAAGGCAAAACATCGTTGGTTTTAAAATACCACTCGCGAGCATCGTATTTAATGCAGTTTGTTCCTTCGCGTGGAACTATTTCATCAAAATTGTATTTTTTCATTTTTAGTAATAATTTGACGTCATGCTGAATTCATTTCAGCATCCTTCTTCCAAAAGTGCAGATTCTGAAACAAGTTCAGAATGACGAATTCTAAAGTTATACATCGATCCTCCGAAGATAATTCAATTGACCCTCCTTTTCAACTTTCAAAACAAAATCGAAACGATTAAGGTCCAGACAAAGTTCAAAATCTTTTTGTGGCGACCAAGTCTGTTTTTTAGGATCGAAAAATCGTGCACCTGATCCGGTGCGTAATATTTCAACCATTTTACTAAAATTATTTGGTTTTTCTTCCAATTCATTTTTTATAAATTCAGCACAAAAAGTATCTTCATCGGTAGGATATTCGCAAGCATAACCCATACAAACCAGCGACACAGTTTTAGGTTGTTTCTTTTGGATGTAACGAATTATTGCACCTGCATTTACAAAACTACCTGTAATAATTTCCGACGCGTTTGTGGCATTTGCTATTCCTTGTGTTCCGGAACTTGTAGTATGCACAATTGTTTTTCCTGTTAAATTTCCCTTTAAAAGTTGCGTGGGTGAATTCCCAAAATCAAAGCCGGGAGGTTTTTGTTCGTTTCGTTCGCCCACTAAAATATATTCCTGATTTTTATCTTTTAATTGATATGCAAAATTAATATCGCCGATCGGATAAATTTTTTCTGCTCCAAGATTGAACGCATAGCAAGCAGTTGAAAAAGCCCTGAATACATCGATAATTACGGTTAAACCTTTTGCAGCTTTTGCTCCCTCAAGTAGTTGTGATATTTGAATTTTCATAATTGAAATTTTGCGAAAATAGATAAAAAATTAATTTTTTCTCTAAGTAATTATGATATTGATTGTAACAGCCTGTTTTTAAGTGCGTAATCCGTTTACAGAAAAAATAATATTGGTTGTCATTTGTTTAGCGTTGTTGGTCGAATAACTTAAAAATTGTTGTAACCACTTCGAAAATTAAAAGTCTATACAGTGAAAACAATTTTAAAAGAAAACAGTTATGAAAACTACTAAATGGGTTATTACAACCCTGGCAATTTTTATTGTAGCAATAGGATTTGCCACCGAAACTCCCAAAATGAATATTATTCCTGTAGAAGCTGAAAAAGCTTTGGTAGCCTTCAATTCCTCATCTCCCGTCAGTTTTGAAATAACTATTACTAAAAAAAATGGGGAAATTATTTATTATAAAAAATCTAAGAACCCATTAGATGAGTACCGAAAAGTTTTTGATTTTTCTGAAATGGGAAACGGAATCTACAATGTAAGTATGAATTATGGCAATCGGAGTTTGAACCGCGATGTGTGCGTTTCTAAAAAGGATATAAAAATCGGGCCGATTGTTAAGTTGTACGAACCCTATTTTTGTTATAAAGACGGGTTGTTAAATGTTTCATTTTTAAATATCGCACGAAACAGTGTCTATTTGAATGTGTACAAAATGGGGAAGCATGTTAGCGGATTAAATCTTGGAAAAGAATTATCGATTCAGAAAAGTTTCGATTTTTCAAAACTTAAAAATGGTGACTATAAAATTGTTGTTACCGACAAGTTTAAAGATCATTCATTCATTGTACACAAATAGAGTTCGATTACGTTACAATTGAGAATAGGCTCCGGTTACGGGGCTTTTTTTGTGCATTAAACTTAAAACTATAAAACATTTACCCTTTTATTTGTTATTTAAATTGATGCAAATCGAAGTAATTGAAATGATATTTTAAACTATTTTAGCCGCCCAAAGTCAAAGTCAGTGTTTAACAATTATAATAAATTAAACTGTGCATATAAAAATTGAAAATTTGAATAAAATTTATCGCGGAGGAAATTACGCGGTGAAGAATTTGAACCTCGAAATTAAAAACGGAATGTTTGGTTTACTTGGGCCAAACGGGGCAGGAAAATCAACATTAATGCGAATTTTGGTAACATTAATGAAACCAAGTAGCGGCAAGGTTACAGTAAACGATATGGACCTTGCAAAAAACAGAAGAGAAATTCGTTCGATGCTGGGTTATCTTCCGCAAGACTTTAGCTTCTTTTCAAAATTAAAAACCTACGAATTTTTAGATTATGCAGCACGTTTAGCTGGCATGAGAAACGGTGCTACCCGGCGTACAGCAGTGGAACAAATGCTCGAGGAAGTTGGATTATTTGAAGCCCGCGACCGAAATGCCAATAAACTTTCGGGAGGTATGAAACGAAGATTGGGAATTGCACAGGCTTTAATAAACGACCCGAAAATTATTATTGTTGACGAACCAACTACCGGACTCGACCCCGAAGAAAGAATTCGGTTTCGGAACCTGCTTTCTACCATTAGTGCAAAAGATGTTATTATAATTCTTTCAACGCACATTGTTGGCGATATTTCGAGTACGTGCGACGACATGGCACTGCTCAACAACGGCAAACTGGCATTTTCAGGCTCGCCCGAAGAATTGGTAAAAGAAGCCGAAGGACATGTTTGGCAAATTAAAGCAACAGAAAAAGAGTATCTCGAAATTAACGAAAAGTTCCCGGTAATATCAACAATTCCTATCGATGGTGGTTGGGAAGTACAGGTAGTTGCAAACGAAATAAATGGTTACTTCGGAGAGCCAATTGCACCTAACCTCGAACATGCCTATGTGCATTTTATGGAGAATAATTTAAACCAGTGGAATAAAGCATAAAAAAACACAAAACAATGATATCAATTCACAATATTTTATCGATAGCCAAATACGAAAGAAAAACTTTACTTCGAAGCTGGTTTTTTAGAATTTTCGGCATCCTTTCGCTTTTAGTGCTTTTTGGAATGAATTTCGGATTTATTATCGAAGGAGGCGGAAGCGAAGGTTGGGCAATTCGAAGTATTCCGAGTGCAATCCCCTATTTTAACCTTTTAATTTTAAATGTCGCCCAGGCAATAATTGCTGTTTTTCTGGCATCAGACTTTTTAAAACGCGACAAAAAACTGGATACCACCGAAGTAATTTACATGCGCTCGATGACCAACGGCGAATATGTAATTGGTAAAACCTGGGGGAACTTGCAGGTGTTTTTGGTGTTGAACGTAATTGTTGTTGCAATGGCGTTAATTTTTAATGCTCTTGCACAGGGAACTTCAATCGATTGGATTTCGTATGGAGTTTACCTCGTATTAATTAGTGTACCGACGCTGCTTTTTATAATGGGCCTTTCGTTTTTGTTAATGAGTATTATTCGAAACCAAGCCATTACGTTTGTGCTTATATTGGGTTACATCGGAATTACACTTTTCCTTGTTCAGGCTAAATTCTATTACCTTTTCGATTATATGGCATTTAACATTCCCATGTTAAGTTCCGACTTTATTGGATTTGGAAATTTAGAGGCCATTTTAGTACATCGCGGAATCTATTTCTCTCTTGGAGTTGGTTTTATCTTTTTAACCATTTTCCTTTTGAAAAGACTTCCACAGTCTGAAGCAATGACCTATTTCTCTTTGATATTTAGTATCGCTTTCATTTCGGCGGGTGGCTATTTGGCTTACAATCACATCAATCAATTTAAACAAACCGAAAGACTAAGAATTGAGGTTGTAGAGTTGAACAACAAGTATGTTAAAGAAAAACAACCTGCTACCACCGACCATACTCTTACTTTGGAACACGAGGGTGAAGCAATCAAAGTAACTTCAAAAATTAAACTAGTAAACAATACAAATGAAAGTATCGAGAAACTGATATTTAGTTTGAATGACGGTTTAAAAATTAGCAGTTTCAAATTAAATGGAAACGAAACCTCATTTTTACGCGACAAACATTTAATAATTGTTTCCGACAATATAAATTTTGAAATTGGTGCCGAAGCGGATGTTGAATTTACTTATGAAGGCAATATAAACGAAGCACTTTGTTACCTCGACATCGACGAAAAAACCATGCAGGAAAAATATGGTAAATTTGTAATAAATGTTGATAAACGATTTGCTTTTATTACTCCCGAATATCTGTTGTTAACACCCGAAGCAAATTGGTACCCAAAAGCGGGGGTAACTTTTAGTTCCGACGATGTTAGCTGGCACCAGCAACAATTTATTAATTTCGATTTAAAAGTAAAAACCAGTGAGAATTTGGTAGCTATTTCACAAGGTAAAATAAATGAAATTTCTGCCGGCCAGTTTACTTTCGAAAATGAACATCCTTTAACCCAGATTTCGTTAGCGATTGGCAATTATAAATTACAAAAAATTGAAACAGATAGTATCGAATTTGGACTCTGGGCGATTGAAGGACACCAAATACAGGAGGATGCATTTCCTGAAATAAAAGACACAATTAAAAGTATTATTACCGAACGATTTGAAGATTTTCAAAGAAAGTACAACCTCGAATATTCTTTTAACCGGCTGGCATTGGTTGAAGTTCCTGCCCAGTTTAAAACATTCGAACGCACCTGGACTTCCAGTCAGGAAATGATTCAGCCCGAACAAATTTTTATTCCCGAAAAAGGATATTTAATTCGTGAAGCCGACCTCGAAGGCTCTAAAAAACGGATGAAGCGTTATGGAAGTCGTGGCGACAATAATATGACCCCGAAAGACATGGAAATGAGAGTGTTTGAAAGTTTTTTGGGAGTGTTCTCAAGAGAAACACAAAGAGATTTTAGAGGTGGTAGAAGTGGAATGACCGCAACCGAATCGGGTAATCCCTATTTTATTTTTCCACAGTTGTATAATTTTCAAAACAATATACAATCGGATAGATGGCCCATTACAAATCGTATTTTTGAAGCTTATCTGAAAAGCCAGGCTGTTGATATGCGATCGATGTTTATGGCCAGCATGAGTGGAGAAAGCGAAGACGAACGGGCAAACATTACATTGCAAGACAGTACTTTCGAGGAAATTCTTTCTGATGTAAATCAGAAACGAATAATCGATAATGTAATAAAACTAAAAGGCGATGTTTTATTTTCTACTATTCAATGGAAAGCCGGGCAGGAAGAATTTGAAAACTTTCTTCAAAACTTATTAAACGAAAACAAATTTAGAAATACTTCATTTGAGGAATTCAGCCAAAAAATTAACGATGAATTTGATATTGAGTTAATTCCAATAATGGACGACTGGTTTAAGGCAACCACATTGCCAGGTTATCTTTTTTCTCCGGTTAAGGCAGTAAAAGTAAAATCCGGCGATATGATGAGAACAATGGTTTCACTTAAAGTAACCAATTTTTCTGATGTGGAAGGAATCGTAAAACTTACTTTCCGTCTTGGCGGTGGCGGCGGTGGACGTAGTGGTGGCGGTAGCAGCGGTGGAATGCGAGGCTCAGGAGGCGGACCTTCAGCAACCGACATGATCGACAAATTAATTTACCTTGAACCTAATCAAACAAAAGATTTAAGCTATTTGTTAGATGCCGATCCAAGAATGGTAATGATAAATACAATGACTTCAAAAAATATTCCACAAGTTATAACAAATATGTTTCGGGAAATTGAAGAAGATCCAAAAGCTGTTCCGGTAGAAAAGCAGGTAGTTTCTGAAACACCGGTACAAAATGCTTTGTCAGGCGAAATTATTGTTGACAATGAAGATCCACAATTTGAAGTTACTAAAAACGAAAGTGAAAGTATTCTGGAAAAATGGATTGTAAAAGAAGATGAAAACAAACAAAAGTATGCCGGCTTGAATTATTGGAGACCACCATCAAATTGGACAGCAATTACAAATTCTGGTTTTTATGGTGAATATGTTCGCTCTGGTTATTATTTAAAAAGTGGCGACGGATCGTTAACTGCAAAATGGCATGTTCCGGTAAAAAAAGCAGGTTATTACGATGTTTATTTCCACTTATACAAATCAAGACGCATGGGTCGTGGCAGAGATGGTGCTGAAGAAAAAGGTAATTATAATTTTACAATCCATGGCGACGACGGAGCCGAAGAAGCAGCGTTGGAAATAAATAATTCAGATGCAGGCTGGAATCATTTGGGATCATTCTACTTTTCATCCGATACCGCACTGGTTGAACTCTCAAACGAATCGGAGATGAAAATGGTTTTTGCCGATGCCGTAAAAATAGTTGAGCTATAAACAATCAATACAATAGAAATGAATTTTATTAAAATTAAACAATTCAGAAAAACAGCAATCCTTTTGCTGATAATGTTCTTGGGTGTTTCTGGTGTTAATTCACAGGAAGCAATTACACTCGGCAAAGCATTGCAAATTGCTGAAACAGGGAGTCCCGATTTAAAACTATCTTCCTTAAATCTTGAAAGATTTCAGAAAACCCTTGAAGCGCAAAGAGCGGCAATGAAATCTCGTTTTTCGCTCGATGTTGCACCTTTATCTTATAGCAATAACCGACGATTCGACAACAGGGTTTCGCAATGGTACACCAACGAAAATCTGGAAACTAGTGCGCGGTTTGTGGTGTCACAACCCATTGCATTTAGCGATGGTACAATTTCCTTAACCAACGAATTTGGCTGGCAAAGTAGTAATTCCAGTGCAACCGATATTTCAAGTGAAGTGTTTTTTAATAATCTTTATTTGAATTTAAACCAACCACTTTTTACTTACAACAGAATAAAATTGGAGCTGAAAGAACTCGAATTAAGTTACGAGAATGCAAACATCGGCTATGCAATTCAGCGTTTAAATCTTGAAAAAAATGTAACCCAGTTTTTCTATAATGTTTATATGACTCAAATGAATTTATCAATCGCGAAAGAAGAGGTTGAAAACACACAAAAGAGTTACGAAATAATTGTGAATAAAGTAGATGCGGGTTTGGCAGCGAAAGAAGAATTGTATCAGGCCGAATTAAATCTGGCAACATCAAAATCGTCGTTACAAAATAACGAGGTAATGTTCGAAAATGCCAAAGACCAGTTGAAACTTTATTTGGGAATGAACCTTTTTGAAGACATTTTGATATTGGCAGATATTTCTGCAAACCCCGTTGCTGTCGATTTAGACAAAGCAATTGATAACGGCTTAGGTTCGCGAATGGAACTGCGCCAACGTGAAATTGATATTGAAACCAGTCAGTTCGATTTAATTCAAACCAAATCGTTAAACGAGTTCAGAGGCGATTTAAATTTGCGTTTAGGAATAACCGGCGACGACCCGAATTTGAGTCATATTTTTGACACACCCACAAATAGTCCATCAGTAGCTGTTACTTTTAATATTCCACTTTTCGATTGGGGAGAAAAAAAGGCACGAATTGCAGCACAGGAAGCTACAATTGAATCGCAACAATTAAATTTTTCGGAAGAGAAAAATCAAATTATAATCGGTATCAGACAGGTGTTTCGTAATTTGCAGAATCAGTTAAATCAGATTGATATTGCCGAGCAAAACGAAAAAAATGCAGAATTAACTTACGAAATAAATTTGGAAAGATATGAAAATGGAGATCTGACTGGTATGGATTTAAACCTTTTTCAAACCCAGCTTTCTCAGAAAAAAATTGCTTACCGACAAGCATTAATCGATTATAAAATAGAATTGTTAAACCTTAAAATTCAAACACTTTACAATTTCGAAACAAACGAGGCAATTATGCCGGCAGAGTTGTATTTAAATGAATAAGAATAAACAAGCGAAAACTAAAAAATTATAATAAAATGAAAAACTTAAGACTAATTATTCTGCTGGCTGTTGTTGCATTTGCAATGTCGTGCAACAACCAAACCGCAACCGAAACTACAGAATTGGCAGTACCGGTTTCCATCGAAAACGTTAAACTGCAAAGTATTCAGCAATTTATAAATACCACCGGAACTGCTAAAGCAAAATACGAAACTTCGTTGAATTCGGAAATTACAGGTGAATATCATCTTTTGAATAATCCAACAACCGGAAAACCATTTAAGTTAGGCGACAAAGTTAAAGAGGGTCAGGAAATTATTCGTTTTGAAGATGCCGAATATGTAAACGGAATTGCTCTCGAAGCCAAAAAGCTAAATCTTGAGATTTCGGCTGATGAATATGAAAAGCAAAAATCGTTATACGAAAAAGGTGGTGTTACTTTGCGCGAACTTCGTAACTCCGAAGTGTCGGCAACCAACGCAAAATACGATTTCGAAAGTGCTGAAATTCGTATGGCTAAAATGAATGTGGTTGCTCCTTTTTCAGGAGTAATTGTTGAACTTCCCTATTATACTGAGGGAACGAGAGTTGCCACAAATCAGAAAATGGTGAGTTTAATGGCTTACGATAAAATTTATCTTGAAATTAATCTTCCCGAAAAAAGCATCTCTGAAATTCAATTAGGACAAGAAGTAATAATTACCAATTACACCATTGTTGAAGACACCCTGAAAGGAATTGTTAGCGAACTTTCGCCAATGATTAGTACCGAAACCAGAACGTTCAGTGGCATACTTCAAATCGATAATCCGGAGTTAAAACTACGTCCGGGTATGTTTGTGAAAGCCGACATTATTACCGCACAAAAAGACAGTACGGTTGTAATTCCTAAAGATATTATTTTAAGTGGCGGACGAGGAAAATATGTATTTGTAGTTGGTAGAAACAGTTCTGCCGACGATAGACGAATAACCACTGGAATTGAAAACCAGAATTACATTGAAGTTTTAGAAGGATTAGCTAAAAATGATCGCTTGATTATTAAAGGATTTGAAACTCTACGCGATAACTCGAAAGTGAAAGTTATACTTTAGAACTTACCGGCAACAATTTAGAAAATTAGTAACATGAAGAAATTAACACAATTTTCTGTCGATTACCCGGTAACTATCCTAATGGTAGTCCTTGGCGTTATTCTCCTCGGATATATTTCATACGATAAACTGGGTGTTGACTTGTTTCCTGACTTAAATTCGCCGCGAATTTTTGTGGAAATTAAGTCGGGAGAACGACCACCGGAGGAGATGGAAAAACAATTTGTAGAGGGCATCGAAGCATTGGCAATTCGCCAGTCGGATGTAATACAGGTAACTTCCATTTCGAAAGTAGGCTCGGCGCAAATTACAGTTGAATATGCGTGGGATAAAGACATGGATGAGGCTTTTCTCGATTTGCAGAAATCGTTAAATACGCTGACACAGAATTTAGAAATCGATGATTTAAACATAACCCAGCACGATCCGAATACCTCGCCGGTTATGGTAATCGGGCTAACTCATTCCGAAATAAAGGACATGAACGAAGTCCGCAAAGTAGCCGAAAATTATATTCGAAATGAATTGGTTCGCCTCGAAGGAGTTGCCGAAGTTGAATTGGCTGGGCAAGAGGAAAACGAGGTTATTATCGAAACCAATCCTTACCGATTGGAGGCGCAAAACCTAACAATGGATGACGTAAGTACCCGAATTCAGAATTTTAACCGAAACGTTTCCGGTGGACAAATTAGTGAATTGGGAATTCAATACATTGTAAAAGGTGTGAGTATGTTAAATACCACCGAAGATTTCGAAAACCTGATTGTTGGTTACAAAGCCGTGCAAGCCGAAACAGAAGGACAAACAACTTTTGAAAGAACTCCTATATATTTAAAAACAGTAGCTGAGGTTTCGTACGGAAATAAAGAGCCCGATAATATTGTTCATATTAATGGGGAGCGCTGCGTTGGACTTTCAATATATAAAGAAACAAAATACAACACCGTAAATTCGGTAGAGCAAATTAACGAAGCATTGGTTAGTATCGAAAAAGCATTGCCGGGTTATAAATTAACAAAGGTTTCAAACCAGGGTAAATTTATTAGCAATGCAATTAAAGAGGTTCAGGAAACAGCGTTGCTCGGTATTTTGCTGGCAATTGTTGTCTTATTCTTGTTTTTAAGAAGATTTGGAACAACATTAATTGTAAGTATTGCCATTCCTGTTTCAATAATTGCCACGTTTAATTTAATGTACTTTAACGAGCTCACCATAAATATTATGACTTTGGGAGGACTCGCGCTCGGGGCGGGAATGTTGGTTGATAATGCCATTGTGGTTATGGAAAATATTTTCAGAAACCACGAAAACGGGATGAGTGTTAAAGAGGCTGCAATTGTTGGAACTTCACAAGTTGGAGGCGCAATTACTGCGTCAACACTTACAACAATTATTGTTTTCCTTCCCATAGTTTATTTGCACGGAGCATCGGGCGAGCTATTTAAAGATCAGGCGTGGACAGTTGCCTTTTCATTAATTTCATCACTGTTCGTTGCAATCTTTCTAATTCCGATGTTGTATCACCGGATTTATAGAAATAAAAAGTCACCGATAAAACATAAATCTGTAAAAGTTGGTGGTTATGGCCGTTTCCTCGAAAAGCTTTTAAAAGTAAAATGGGCGGTATTATTCATTTCCACAGCTTTAATTGCATCTTCTTTTTTATTGGTTCCATACATTGGAACTGAATTTATGCCAAAAACCGAAACCAGAGAATTTACCATCGAAATGAAATTGCAGGAAGGTACCGAACTTAAACGTACCGAAGCAATGGTAAATAATATTGAAGAAATTCTGAATGACTTTCTAGGTGATAATTTAGAGACAATTTATTCTCAGGCCGGACCGTCAACCGGAATCGGTGGAGATGAAAGTTCAGTTTTTGAAGGTGAAAATACAGCTGAAATTTTGGTTGTTCTTAAGGAAGGAGCAACTATTTCTGCTGAATCTGTTATTGCTTCGATAGATAATTTAACATCGAATATTTCGGGTTTGGAAGTTAGTTTCTCGCAAGAACAAAGTGCATTAAAGGCAATACTTGGTACCGACGAAGCTCCTGTTGTTGTTGAAGTACGCGGCGAAGATTTAGATGAAATTGAATCGGTGATTAATCAGGTAAAAGAAAAAATGATGGGAATCGACGGTTTGTTTAATGTACAAACATCGATTGAAGACGGTGCGCCAGAGGTAGAAATCAGGGTTGACCGCGTTCGCGCAGGAATGTATAACATCGATATTAATTCTGTTATTACTCAAATCCAGGATCAGCTGGAAGGCAAAAATGCAGGTCAGTTGGAGAAGGATGGAGAAATGCGAGATATCACAATTAAAGTTCCTGAAATAGGGTTGAATGAAGTCAGGGACTTAACAATTACTGCCGGAACGCAAGTTTTCAGACTGAGCGAAATTGCAGAAATATCTCACGGTGTTTCACCCAAAGAAATTTTTAGAAGAAACCAAAATCGCATTGGAAAAGTTACGGCACAAATGGATAAAGGTTTGGCGTTAGATAAAATGTCAGTTCAAATCCGTGAAGCAACCGGAACCATTAATTTACAACCCGACTATCGCATTTTGGTAACCGGCGAAGAAGAAAAAAGACAGGATTCAATGGCTAATCTTGGATTTGCTTTGTTGCTTTCCATTATTTTGGTGTACATGGTTTTGGCTTCTCAATTCGAGTCGCTTATTCATCCGTTTACAATTCTTTTAACCATTCCGTTGGCCGTTGTTGGAAGTATATTAATCTTCTTTGCAATGGGAAAAACACTAAATATTATGGCCGTTATTGGCGTAATTATGTTAGTGGGTATCGCAGTAAACGATTCTATTATTTTGGTTGACAGAATCAACCAGTTAATAAGAGACGGAGTGGACAGGAAAAACGCAATTATACAGGCAGGTCAGCAACGTATCCGACCAATTATTATGACCAGTTTAACCACAATTTTGGCATTGCTTCCCTTAACAATTGGTTTTGGCGAAAGTGCTTCATTGCGCTCACCAATGGCACTGGCAGTTATTGGAGGTTTGGTTACATCAACCTTGTTAACCTTAATTGTAATTCCTTGTGCTTACGATGTACTGGACCGTTTTCGGGGATTATTTGTAAGAAATAGAGATTAAAAAAATAGACGATCATTTTACACCGTGGCTTTAGCCCGGTGGAATGAGACTTAAAATAAAAATAGCTTTAGCGTTTAATGTGTTACAAAAAATAGAATTATAGAATTCAGGATTAAAGGCTAAAGCCGGAGTTCTTAAAATCAACAAAAACCACCAGGCTAAAGCGTGGTGTAAAAATGAGAACAAAGCATAAAAATGAAATTCATTATAGATAGAAAAATATTTATCAGCATGTTATTTATGGGACTGACCATGTTAGGTTATGTTTCGTATAAACGACTGCCGGTAGAATTAATGCCAAATGCAGAACTTCCCATGTTGTATGTGCAAATTCGCTCCAACATTGAAGTGGATCCAACCTACATGGAAAATCAGGCGGTTATCCCAATCGAAGGGGCAATCAGCACGATGGAAGGCATTGAAAATATGGAGTCGAACCTGAACAACCGCACTGCGTCAATTCGGGTTGATTTCAAACAGAATGTAAATTTTAAATATACCTTCCTCAAGCTTCAGGAAAAAATTGACCAGGTAACTGATAATCTTGACGACAACTTTACAGTTACCGTTAATAGAGTTGACGTTCAGCAACTTACCAATCAGTTTATGGAACTTCAGGTTCGGGGAACTGGTGGAACCGATCGATTAAGAAATATCGTAGATCAGGAGATTTCTGCGCAACTTGAAAATGTTGACGGAGTAGCTTCGGTTACTGTATTTGGTGGAAAAGAACGTTCCATTGAAGTATCGTACGATCTTGCTGCGTGCGAAGCCTATGGAATTACCCCCTCGCAACTCAGAAATGCAGTTTCACAGAATTCAAGAAACCGAACATTTGCAGGATATTTGCACGATTCGCAAAAGAAATATTTTGTGCATGTAACTGCTGAATATGAAAATGTTTCGGATATCGAAAACATTATTGTTGCCGAAGGTCCGGTGTATTTGAAAGATATTGCAGACGTATATTTTGGTGTAAAAGAGGAAGAAACAATCAGCCGGGTAAACGGTTTGGATGCTGTTTCAATATTACTGGTGAACGATTCGCAGGCAAATCTCATTGATCTGGCACACAAAGTTGAGGAGCAAATTTTAGAGCTCAACAGACAGTTAGCACCAAAAGATGTGGAGATTGTGGTGCAAACCAACCTGGCCGAAACCATGGAAAAAAACATCGACCAAATTATTAATCTTGCGATGATTGGAGGTTTGCTGGCTATTTTTGTTTTGTGGATGTTTCTGAAAAACATACGGATAGTTGCATTTATTGCACTTGCAATTCCAATTTCAGTATTTACTGCATTTAACCTGTTTTATGCCTTCGATATTTCGCTGAATAGTTTAACCTTGGTCGGGCTAGTTCTGGCAATCGGGATGTTGCTCGATAATAGTGTTGTTGTGCTGGAAAATATTTATCGGCTTTCCGGAAATGGATTTGATGCCGATCGTTCTGTAATTCAAGGAACAAAAGAGGTTTGGCGATCGATTGTTGCCGCAACACTTACAACTGTCACTGTTTTTTTACCCTTTGTATTTTCATCAGATTATATGGTGAAACTGCTGGGTAACCACATTGGAATTTCAATAATTTCAACATTAATTGTATCGTTATTTGTGGCATTAATGTTAATTCCAATTGCAGCTCATATTTTACTGAAGGGGAAAAAATCGAATAACATATTTTACGAAAAAGTAACCACCAATAACCGGATTATTCAAATATATATTCTGTTGTTAAAAGGAAGTTTGCGGGGGCCTGCACAAACAGTTATTGGCGCCCTTGTTTTGTTCTTTGTTACTGTTTTTATTATTCTGGCTATAAGTGTAAATAATTTGGAGGAAGTTGAAGAAACCCAGTTTTCCATTTATGTTACCATGCCAACCGGGTCAACACTTGAGGCAACCGATGTTGTAGTTGCCGAAGTTGAAACTCGTTTGGAAGGTATTGCAGAAAGAGAAGATCTTGTCTCTAAAATTCAACAGGAAGAAGCCATTTTAACATTCATTTTAAAAGAAGATTATAATGATATAGACGACCGCACTTTTGACGAAGTTAAGTCGGATGTTGAAACCCGTTTTAGAAGTATTTCTCAGGCCGAAATTAGTTTAACTGCGCCAATGTCAAGTGCCAGTTTTGGTGGTGGCGGTGGTAGTGGTGGTCGTTCAGGAACACAAAATTTTTCTGCTTTTATGGGAATTGGAACCAATCAGGAACGGGTTGTAATTAAAGGCAAAGATTTTGGAATAATGAAAGGTGTGGC